>Ga0315914_1001979_pt1 | contig 31318 bp, 15 predicted proteins | sample MpolenodulesMG_FD_203920 | JGI IMG/M metagenome (GOLD analysis project Ga0315914, IMG submission 203920) | Medicago polymorpha root nodule microbial communities from Los Angeles, California, United States - elongated nodules | ecosystem: Host-associated > Plants > Roots > Nodule | place: USA...
ATCTCATGGATCCTTGCTCCCGGCCAACAAAATCGTGCCACGGTGCCTCAAATCGTGCCGCGATTTTAGGTTTCCTGCAAATCCAATTTGAAGCCAATATACAACAACAAGTGTGATACTTGATATAGAAAGAACTCGTGCATTCCAAACTTTACAACAGTAAAGGCTCAAATATTTCAACTTGTTAAAGGTCGAGAAGGGCTCCGCACAACCATCATCTCTAGGGCCAAAGTAGAAGAATTTTAGAGTCAAGCTGGTTAATGCAGAGATTTCGGAAACAATGTTTGACTAAATCGGCAAACAGAAAGGTGAAGAGACGTTAAAGTTTGACATGAAAATAAGCAAGGTGAGAATTTTTGAATATCACAAGTGAAAGAGATGAGTAATCGCTGGACATTGTGTGAAACAGCGTAATTTACAATGCTTTTAAGTGTGTGAGGCTCCACCAATTCCTCATCACAGGTAAATTCGAGAGTGGAGTGAAGTTGAATCACTGCGAAGAGATAAAATTTGAGACAGTAATTTGGAGTAACTGTTGACATACATGTCCGTGCTCGTTAATCTAAGGATTGAAAGACGTTTCCAGAGATTCTTCCATCTCCAAGACAAAACACAAGTTTGAAAAGCACATTTGGTGTTCAAAAAGGAGAGTATGTGAAGAAGAAGACAATCAGGTAAATCGCTGAGTCTATCTTCTTTTTTATATCGTCTTCTTCGTGTCTTCATCGTCTCAGAACCTGTGAGTAAGAATAATTTGTAACAAGCTTTGTATAGAAAACTTAAAAAAGCAAAGTGGGAAATAAGTCGGCCATTGACAAACGCACCTATTAGCTTGATTGTGCGTGAGAATCTGTCGACAACGATTTCACTATCTATCAGGGATAGGGATATATATTTTGTTTTTGATATTTCAAAAACCCTTTTAGGGTTTATAAAAAAAACGAACACCCCTTTTACGGATCTTATTATTCGGCGAGAAAAACCTTTTTCAGGGGACAATTCAAAGTTACTACTGGTTAAAGACTATTTATTTATTTTTATTTTCGTCATTTTTTGTTCATGCTTAACTAGACCATCCACCCGTACATCGCACGAGTCATATCAACTATAACATACTCCTTCCGGTCTTAAATATAAGATTTTTTTTTTTTTTTAGGTTCATTGAGTAGTTTATGTATTCGGTCTATATTGTAAAGCAGATACGTTAATTATTCAATGAACCTAAAAAATGAATCTTTTCTTATATTTGAGACCGGAGGGAGTATAAGAATAAGAATAAAGTATATCACATTATAGATTTGACCCATAATTGAAATTAAAATACCTTTAGTGTTTTGTGAAAGTCGATTAAAAATGTGATTTTCAGATTCTAACCATTAACATGGTAAAATTGGTTGTTTGCAAAAATGTTAATTTAAAATTTAGACTTAATAAGGTCTATGAATGCTCCCTAAAAAAAAAACCCAAGGCGTTTAATATTGAATATCAATTAATGGAAGCAAAATTAAATTAAGAAAATTGTCAACGGCTTAATGGTGAAAGTGTTGAAAAGAAACCATTAAGGCTCGGGTTCGAATCCCTTCATAAGATTTTTTCAATAAAGATTTTTTAGATTAATTGCGAGGAGAAAGGAGGGAAATTTTTAGATTAGAATTAGGGTTAAGTATAGCTTTTTTTTTAAGAAAAGTTAAGTATAGCTTGGCGGGTTAACATATATAAATAAGAGATAAGGTCAATGAATACTCCCTCAAAAAAAAGAAAAAAAAAACAGGGCGTTTGATATTGGATATCAATTAGTGGAAGCAAAATTAAATCAAGAAAATTGTCAGCGGCTTAGTGGTGAAAATGCTGAGAAGAAGCCATTAAGGCTCGGGTTTGAATCCCTTTAAATGATTTTTTCAATAAAGATTTTTTAGATTAATTGCGTGGAGAAAGGAGGGAATTTTTTAGATTAGAATTAGGGTTAAGTATAACTTGACGGGTTAACATTTATAAATAAGATATAAGGTTCTACAAAAAAAAAATAGGGCGTTTGATATTGAATATCAATTAATGGAAGCAAAATTAAATCAAGAAAATTGTCAGCGGCTTGGTGGTGAAAATGTTGAGAAGAAGCCATTAATGCTCGGGTTCGAATCCCTTCAAAGGAAGATTTTTTAGATTAATTGCGTGGAGAAAGGAGGGAAATTTTTAGATTAGAATTAGGGTTAAGTATAGCTTAAATCAAGAAAATTGTCAGCGGCTTAGAGGTGAAAATGTTGAGAAGAATCCATTAAGGCTCGGGTTCAAATTCCTTCAAAGAATTTTTTCAATAAAGATTTTTTAGATTAATTGTGTGGAGAAAGGAGGGAAATCTTTAGATTAGATTAAGTTTTAATTAGGGTTAAGTATAACTTGACGGATTAACATTTATAAAGATGCACAATATGTGCAGGGATTAGGGTTAGAATCATAAATACCCTACCTATTATTTTTTTCTTCTTCTTTTCATTAACTGGCTTAAATGCATTTTTTATTTTCTTATTTACATATTTTTGAACTTTTATTATTCCTTTTTCATTTGTCAAAAAATAAAACTCCCTTTCAATTTCAAAAATAAACTTTTTTTTTCATCTATTAAGAAAGTCAACCAAATTTTGTAGTCCGCGACTTCTTTTAATGATGTGCAATTGATGTAGCATAATTGAGTTGTCTAAATTAACTTCATGTCATTAGATTAATTGAGTTGTCTAAAATAAACCATTTTTATTTATTTACTAGCGTAAAGACGGGCACGTATTACGCTAACGTTTGAAAATTATGAATGATATTTTTTCATGAAATTTTAATTTTGATTAAAAGTAAAAATATAAATTTTTGTTGCTTTTCATTTGTCAAAAAATAAATAAATGTTTTTTGATTTTAAATTATAACAAACTAAACTTATTATGATTATCTATTTCAATGACACCAACGATATAAAAAAATATATAATCCAAATTCTTTTATTTAATGACATCAGCAACAATTTTTATTATAGAAAAAGTTGTTTAAGGTTATAATTAGGATAATGAAAAAGCAAGTATAAATATATTCATTTAGTTTATTACACTTTTCAAATGATAAAGGGAAAAAAAATATCGGACAAGTATTCAGAGGGATTCTTGATTTGAAGAAAATAAGAGATAGTTAAAAGTTTTCAAAGATCCTAACTATAAGAGGAAAAGAGGAGAATATACGAAGGCAACACAGTTATGGTAATAAAATATTTATTAAAGATATCATATATATTTGCTTAATAAATTTATTTAATTAGGTTAATTAATGATTTTGTCCCTTAAGTTATTTGTTGGTTTTATTTTGGTCCCATAAGTTATTAACGTTACAATTTGACCCCTTAAGTTAGTATCTGTTAGCTAAATAAATCCTCACCGTCAGTCTTTTGTCAAAACATTAAATAAGCAAATGTGAACGGTGATGTGACAACTTGCAATGTGTATCTACCTTAGACATTGACTTAACGATTTTGATGGTGAGAATTTATTTGGTTGACAGAAGATAACTTAAAAGAACCAAATTGTAACGTTAATAACTTATGGGACTAAAATATAACCAACAAATAACTTAAGGGACCACATCATTAATTAAGTCATTTAATTACTATCAAGAATAATGTTATGTGGGTCCCACCTAGGTAAAACTTCGGTGAGAAGACCACTTAGACAAGACACAAGGACAACAGAAGGTGCTTTACCTCTTAGAAATTCAAGTGGTATATCCCAACAAGAGGGTATCAAAATCAAAAAGGGATTGTATTACATAACAAAAATGACAAAGCAAAAGCAGAAGCTTGGGAAAAGGCTAAGATTGAAGTAATTCAAAAGAGGTAATGATATTACCAATTTTTTAATACATAGCTTTTGGGTGCATTTGCTTATATTTTTTAGGGTTAAATATGTTTTTGGTTCTATAAATATATCAACTTTTCGTTTTAGTCCCCCTAAACTTTTCCTTCAACTTTTAGTCCCTCAAAAATTTTCCATCTTCATTTTTGGTCCCTCTTTTATAGTAAACTCATATCTAGAATTCATATTTTTTAATAAAATTTTGCAGAAAAAATCATAATTTTATAAGAATCTCTCCCAAAAAAATTTAGAATTTTTTAACAAAGCATGACTTTAATATGAATTTTTATATTTTTTTACGCTTAAAAAATTATATTTAATTTATGTTTTGTTAAAAAGTTCTAATTTTTTTGGTAAATATTTTTACAATATTCCACACATTTCTACACAATTTCATTTAAAAAAAAAATACTAAAATTAACTCAAAAATAGGGACCAAAAGTAGTGATTGGAAATTTTATAGGGACTAAAAGTTGAAGGAAAATTTTAGAGGGACTAAAATGAAAAGTTGGTATATTTATAGGGACCAAAAACATATTTAACCCTATTTTTTATTTCAAAAGAATGCTACTTTTCTTTTAAAAAAATTGTTTTCAAAATTATTGATATATTTTTTAAAAATCAAAATTTTAATTGTTATGTAATAGTGATTGAATTTTATAAAAGTTGCCCTTGAAGATTAGAATGTGTTCTAGAAACAATAAAAATGAATAAAAAAAATTGCGGTGTCACCATAAATTCGACAAAATCATCGCAATACCAAACACGCACTATGTGTAATAACCTACCAATGAACAATAACTTAGAATTATAATCATTAAATTTTGAAGTTTTTTTTTCAAACATAATAACACTTCTAATAATTGTTAAAGAGTATAATATATGTAGTCAACAACTATGGATTTAGTATATTCTTGTTCATGCAAGAAAATTCAGGTATGAGAAGATGAAGTCCCAAATCCTTTCTTGGGAGGGTGAGAAAAGAGTCCAAGCCAAACTCCACATGGAAAGGAACATGGTTAGCATTGAAAATCTTTTTTACTTTTAAATTTCATGAAGTTGATAAAATTTATGATGCAATTACAGAATGAATTGGATTACACAAGAGCAAATGCATTACAAGAGAAAGATAGCAAGGATAGATATGATTGGACAAAGAGCAATTAAAGAGTTGGAAGACCATAGAAGAAAAGAAGAGTTATTGTAGTTGGGTTTCGAAAGTTTGGAGAGAGGTTATGCGGTGGTTGAATTTAATCTTATCACTCCGCCTAATTTATTTCTTCATGCCATCGGTTGGTCTAGAGAGGTGAGCTCAAAAAAGCTTCGTAGAGGGAGTGGTTGATTTGGCACGCGGTAGTGTGGGTGATTTGGAAGTCTAGGAACAATATGATTTTTAATAATAAGACTTTTGAGATTTTGGAATTGGTGGATAACATAAAAGTGTTGTCTTGGCAATGGTGTTTGTCGAGATTGAATATAGAGACTTGTTTGTACTATGAATGGTGTTGGAACCCTCGGTTTTGTTTGCGTGGCTGATTGGTGTTGGCGGTTTCCTGCTGGTGCTGGTGTCTGTGTGCAGTTTTCTGCTGTGGGAGTGTAGTTCGGCTGTGTGGGGGCTGGCAGCGGTAGGCAGGCTGGTTTCAGCTTCTGTTTGGGGGTTTTTTGCCTCTGCTGGTGGTGGTTTTCTGCTGTTTCCATGTTTAGGATTCAGTGGTTAGGGGGTTTTTTATCGAGTTTCCGTGGGGTTTGGCTGTTGTTATTAGGCCTCCCTTTGTACTCTTTTTCCTCCTTGCGGGATAGTGCGCCTTGCGCTATCTTTGCCTAATAATATTATGATGTTTCAAAAAAAAAAAAAGGTTAAAGAAAACAAAACATAAGCATGTGACAGTGGTTGAGAATTTAGAGATTGATACTTACACTTCCAAAACAGATTTAAACTGTTTTTATGGCCCATGTTAGCCTAATTTTTTTAGTATCACATTAATAACTTAACTAAGCAGAAAAATCGTTTTTTTCTTCCTCTTAAAACCTAAATATTGATTGAGTAATGTGAGCTGGTAAAACAACATTCATGCCTTAGCATGAAGGAAATACTGCATTCAAGACTTAGCATGAGGCCGTAACTGCATTCAAGCCATAGCATGATGGCGTGGCTACAACCAAAACAATTGCTTTTCTTTAAGAAAATATAGGACTTGAGAAGAAAATCAAAATCCTAATATGATGACCATATAGGAAATGATGAATATAGGACTACTATTGTATTTCCCTCATTTTTTCTCACCTTTGCAAACCTCTTCTCGTCTTCTTTACCAGATACTTAATTATAAAGCATTTCTATGAAGTCTTGCAAAACTAAATTGCAAGTAATTAACAACGTAAAGTTTTCATGGTTCAATCATACATATCAAAGGACCTATGCAATGCATCAAAACATTAGCAAATACTGTACAACAGATAATCTGTTCTCACTCAATTGACAACAATCTTACGAAACACTGTCATAATGAAAACTAAACCTTTAGGTTGATATAACATTTAACCCCTTATTGGGTAACGAAATAGTTGGATATATTAGAGTCTAATCCACATAAAACCATGCTCTCCAAATTAAATAAAGAAGGATCAAACACATGACTACAAAATATTCAAATAAAAAAATCCACTGAAAGTATAGAGTACATGAAATAAAATAGGAACAATAATATAGTGCAATGTGGGTAAATAATTAAAACTTAAACATGTTATCTAGCTAGTAGAAATTTTCCTCTTGGAAGAAAATGTTATTGTTATAGGGCATCCACACTTCAAAGACTCTCTTGATTCCAATATCTGGAGAAAACTTCTACATTTCAAATTCATCGAGCTTTTGTATCTTTCACTATGCCTTTCTGCAAAACCCAACATATATTTCTAACTTCTATTCTTGTGTGCTCTTGATTCTGGTTTCAACTGAAAAAGTAACACTTCTATTCTTGTGTGCTCTTGATTCTGGTTTCAACTGAAAAAGTAACACAATTAAGAATATAAACTTGTATTGACTATTAAATTCCCTGAAAATTCGGATTATGGCCTTAAATGAACTTAAACAAGTAGGCCATTTTCATTTTACAAGACTGGCACGACAACAACAAAAATGGAAGCCAATCCTTATATCAACATCTTTAAACCCTTAGAGGAAATATGTTGCACACCAAACAGAAAATAGTGAGAGAGTATTCCATCAAACCAGGAACCACAAGAGAGCTGAATAAAATAAAACAAAACTGCTTACAATTCTGTCACAAATGAGACAGTAAACATAATTATAAAAAGCAGAAATATTCAGAAGCTATTGTAAGTAGAAAAACTAATTGTATTTGTGTACTAATGTGATTTTGGATGATCTTTGTTAAGGATTGGATTCCATGTATTAAATTATAACCAATTAGAGAGATTGATGGAAACAAAAAGACAAGACTAGGAGGCAAAACACCAAACAGAAAAAAAATCAATTTAAAAAGTTGAAAGTACATTTAACCTTAATCAGTAATTCATTATATGATGTTAACCTCTGCTGATAGTGAGTTTTGAAGCAAAAAATCCAGTACTCCATCAAGTATAGATGTACGTTGTCCCACCAATGCCATGTATAATAAATGTCCATCCGTTTTTAAGGTCAATGACTCCACGTTACACAAGGTAGTGAGTTTAACCTTGAATAAATTAGGAACTAGGCGAGAACCTATGCAATGAAGGATGATAGAGAATTTGGATCAATATTCATATATTTTTTACAAAATTTAGAAAAAAGGAAGAAACTCAAGAAAGCATTTTAAAATCAAAGTAAAAATGTAGCCTCAAAACCTGAAGAGTATTATAAGAGATCGTCAATGATGTGATATTAGCAAACTCTAGAAGCCAGTTGAGTAGGACCAAAGAGTCCTTTTCAGTCTTGCCACCGGAGACCATGTTTGCATCAATGTATAAGTGTTTAACACAAGAAAGATGGCTCCCATACAGTTTTCGATTTGGACTACCAGTAAATGCAAAGTTACAAAGACTCGGAGCAGATAATTTGTAACTAAGATAATAACTATAACAATATATAGTTAAATTGACAAGTGTTAAACTTGATATACAAAGAACTTGTGCATTCCTAACTTTACAATAGTGAATGCTCAAAGTATTCAGCTTGTTAAAGGTCGAGAAGGGCTCCACAGAACCATCATCTCCAAGGGTAAAGTAGAAGGATTTTAGAGTCAAACAGGTTAATGCAGGAAAATTCAGAAATTCTGGAAACAATGTTTGACTATATGGGGAAACAGAAAGTTGAAAGACGTTAAAGCTTGGCATGAAAATAAGCAAGGTGGAAGTTGTTGAATATCGCAAGTGAAAGAGATTAGTAATCTCTCGACATTATGTGAAGCAGCGTAATTTACAATACTTTTCAGTGTGTGAGGCTCCACCAATTCCCGATCACAGATAAATTCAAGAGTGTAGAGTGCAGTTGAATCATTACGAAGAGATAAAATTCGAGACACTAATTTGGAGCGACCCTTGAAAGACTTGAGAGGGCCACTTAATCTAAGGGTTGAAAGACGTTTCCAGAGATTGTTCCATCTCCAAGACAAAACACAAGTTTGAAAAGCGTATTTGCTGTTCCAAACAGAGAGTATGTGAAGTAGAACACAATCCGGTAAGGAATTTAACCTACAGGTTGGAAGATGCTTCCAAAGATACTTCCATCTTATGGACAGTATGCAAGTTTGAACAACCTGTTTGGTGTTCAAAAAGGAGAGTATGTACAGAAGAATACAATCAGGTAAATCGCTGAGTCTATCTTCTTTTTCATATCGTCTTCGTATCTTCATCGTCTCGGAACCTGTGAGAAAGAAGCAAATTTGTAACATGTTTTGTATAGGAAACTAAAACAGCAAAGTGGGAAATACGTCGGCCAATGATAAACGCACCTGAGTGAGAATTTGTCGACCAGAACTGCTATATATAGAGAAATTTTAATCTCGAAAACATCACGAGCGGTGAAATCTATAACAGCAAAATGTTTGTCTCGTTGAACTTGGCGGAAAACATGGAAGGATGGTGTTAAATAGCCAATTACAATACACCACCTCATGTCGTGAAAGTATGGGGGAAAAAATTCTCGCTAAATCCCAACATTTCCCTTTGTCGACAACGATTTCACTATGAGCAGTGCTATTTATCAAGAAAGATTTTATCACGAAACAGTCCCGAAATTAATGTTAACCAATAAAATTTCTGCTTGACTTATGGGGTGGTGGGTCACGTATATTTTTTTTGATCAAACGGTAATCAAATAAGATTGAAATCCAAGGGATTAGTATTGTGCCATGTCATTCCGGAAGACATTGTGATTTTACATTTCGCTGTACATAGCATTACGCTTTCACTATATCAAGGATATATATTTTGTTTTTGATATTTCAAAAATCATTTTAGGGTTTGTAAAAAAAAATTGATAGGGATATTGCATAATATATGTAGGGCTCGAAATTCGAATAAGTCCTAAAAAAAGAATCTTTTTTTATATATAGGACTAGAGGGAGTACTATATATAAAAACGCGCCAGTGGACACTTCTGTCTGCCCTTGCACCAAATTACTAGGGTCCATATTTCTTAGAAATTGGAGAGCTATAAAAAATTAAAAAAAGTAAGAAATATAGGTATATTGCTTAAAAAATATATAGGTATATAGATGTTTTTTTAGGGGAGATAAAGATGTATTATAGGTCCCTAAAAAAGGATCCATTATAATAATAAATTTTCTTTTTTGAGAGGATACATTACTTTTTTTGGAGTAAATCAGGTATCTCTGCTTGAAACTGTGGAGATTAATCCCTCGAACATTGTGGACACAAATGGGCGACAAACTCTCCAAGAGTTATAAAACTGTTGCATGTCCAAGGCTTGATTTATTATAAAAAATTATCTACTTTGATTGGTGTTTTATTTTTTATTTTTAAGAAAAATATTTAGGTCCAAATTGTAATTGAGATTGGTGATCTATACAACATAAAACCCTATTTTCCTTAAAAAAAAAACATAAAACCCTATTTTTTTTTTTACAAAATAAATGATATTCATTCATTCAAATTGATTGAGTACATCAATATAATGCAAATTTGCTAAAAACAAAAGGATGAATTTGTGAACAGACTCACAACATCATGTTAAATAGCATAAAACAACAAAGTACAAATGCCGACACATATGACTATATTTAAATCTCCAGAATAAATGTCTCTGGATCTGCAACATGGATGATGATGCTAAAGTCGTTAATTGGATCTGCATTGGATCGAAACTGATCTGACAATCTGAACCGATCAAATACTTGAGGGAATAAAAACAAACAAACAACGTCGCACAAAGATGAAGAACAAACCAACATCGCACGAAGACGTCGAAATCTCAAAATAAAAAAACAAAAAAGATGTGAAAATCACTTATTTCAATAAAAGGGAAAGAGAAAAACGAGTTAGAGGGGTGGTTTTGGGTCAAAAATTGACACAAATCACCCCTCTTTGGTAGATGAAGGGAAGAAACTAAGGTTTTGGTGACGGCTAGAAAAAGAGAAAAGAGAAAACATCCTGCCTCAAATATTTTACACCTGAAAACCCTATTATTCACTACCAAAAAAGAAAATCCTATTATTTAAAAAAAAAAAACCATATTTATTAATATCAGTGGATGCATCTCAACCCAAACCCTACCCTTCACGCACTGTATGTTGCATTACAGAAGATGGTGTTAGTTTCAAACGCGGATATAATCAGTGACTTGCCAGATTCCATACTTTGTCACATTCTGTCCTTTCTCCCGACTAAACTAGCTGCAACCACAAGCGTCCTCTCAAAGAGATGGAAATCGGTGTGGATCTCGGTCCTTGCCATCAATTTTGAGGACGAAACGTTCAAAGATAGCAACAGCTTTCGCAAATTTGTTTACTCTGCTTTGTTCTCATTGCGAGACAAAAAGGCTTCAATCCATTCTTTTACCCTCAAATTTGGTCAATCTTTTCGTTGTTTCAAGCAATATGAGTTCAATCAAATTTTGAAATATGCGATGGAAAGAGGAGTTGAGAATCTTAACTTTGACATGTCTGGTAAAAACCGTCTTATCACGTTACCTCCTCGCATTCTCAGTTTTAAGACTCTTCAAGTTCTTAAGTTGTCACACATTCGGATGGAAGATTATAATCATGTGGATTTTCCCCATCTCAAAACTCTTTATTTGGATAGAATTTATATTACATCTCTTGATTATTTAGTGAAGTTTCTGTTTGGTTGTCCTATTCTCGAGGATTTGCATAAAAAAACAATTATTTACGGGCCGTCACTTGTTCCCATGGAAAACTTGAATGCTTTACCTAATTTGGTGAAAGTAAGTATTTTCCATGATATGGATACTCTGATGACTTTGGTTTGTAAGGCAAAGATTATGCATGTAGAAAAGGTATGAATATCATGCTCGTAAGTAACTGTTTAGAGAAACTATGGTTTCACGCAACTCCTGATTTCAAAATCTTTGTACTTTTCACATTTAATAGACATTTGTATTCTAACTATATCATGATCCTCAAGGTATTTATGATTTTTGCATTGAAGTGAGAATATTTTTATATAAAGTTAGTAGTTTTGATGCATATACACATTAATTAAATAATTTCTTAATTGGGAAGCAAAACCCAACTAAAGGGAGCATGCATTTCTAATATCGTTTCTTATGCAACTCATGTAGATGTCAATCTCTCGGACAAGGCTTATCGTGTTTCACAATTTGACCCACATGGAACTTAGTGTTCATGATATGTTTTGCAATAAGAGCTGCACGAGGTTGCTAGGAATACTCCCACATTTTCCCAAACTTGAACATTATATCATTCAGGTTTTGATTTTTAGTATCTGTTTTCTTTTTCAATTTTAATTTCATGGTTTTTAGATTTTTTAAACCAAAACATGACGTGAATTGTTGTTGACAGGATTGTGGGAATGCAGATAATATTTGTTACAATTGTTGGAAGCATCCCATTACTGTTCCAAAATGCATTTCATCACATCTCAAAACATGCTGTATTAGAGGTTATAGAGGCACAAAACATCAGTTCAAATTTGCAAAATATATTATGCAGCATGCTAAAGTACTAGAAACCATGACAATTAAGTTTATGTGCCTTGTAAAGGCTCAAAAGTTACTGGAATTATCTTCATTGACAAGGGGATCTACATCATTTAAACTTCTATTTGTTTGATGATGATATTTACATCATGTTGTTTGAAGACTTTGTAGTGGTTTTTCATTAAGGAAATGTTTTGGGGGTAATTTCATTTCTTATACCTATTGTTGATTCAGTTAATGATGGTAAGAGGTAAAACTATTTTATTGCTTAAAACATTTTTGATTGGTTGGCGGTGTATTTTGGTGTATGAACATCTAATTTCGCTATATAAATTTTTATATTTTAGGCAAGTTAAGACTTATTTCTTGTTGTTTTATGTGAGAAGTAGTATATAATCACTTGATATGATTTTGAAATTGGTCTATTTTGAAGTCTTTCAAGCTTATGCTTGTTTTTCTCCGATTGTAATGCGAAAGGCGAAATATTGTCGAATAAATGGTCACTTTTCAGTTCTGTATTTTAATGTTGTTAGAGGAATTACAAGATTTTTCCTCTATTGTAAGAGTTAATCTTCACTTTAAAATAAATCCAAGATTTTAGAAAAATGTTAATATTTGATGTATATACTATAGCATTGTTCAATAGCATAAGATTAAGAACTTTATCATGGAAACAATTTCGCCGGCAAATCAGATTTTAAGTCTGATTCATTTACTTGTCTTTGTAGGCATGAAATATTGATAGAGATTGCAGTATCTGTTTATCGCAACAAACTTGATTTTAATGGCTGATGAAATGAGAATGATGGTTGTAGAATTTACTTGCTGGAGTGAAGTTATGCTGTGATAATGGCAGATATCTAAAAAATCGCCATTTTCAGCATCATACACACCATAAAACGCCAAGGCTCCGTCATTCTTAAAGAACTTGTCATGACAGTTGTCAAATTATCCGACACCACATCTGCCATGTTTGATATTTGTCAACATTGTTTATGTGTGGATGGTTTAGTGTGTTGTTGAGTGCTAACTAGAATTATGCTGCAAAATAGTACTTACTATATAATGTCAATGCTTTTCAGATGTAGCTTATGTCGAATATCTTAGCTGACTAATGTCGAATATCTGCTGACTTTATATCTTAGTTATCTCATAGAATAATTCAAACATTGTTTAGACAAATAGTAATACAAGTAGGTTTTGTAGTTTACTCCAATATCTATTGAGCTTTCTCCTTCTTTAGCCTACCCAATAACCACTTCCTTGTTTTCTCCTTCTAAAAACAGGTTTTACTCTCATTAACACCATAATTTAACTAAAAAATTTAGTCAAAGAAGCATAACATTCATAAAATCACATAGCCAACTTTAATTTCTATAATCTGAATTTTTCTGTCATTAGAATCCTTTCTTTTGCTTTTACAGCATAAATATAAAATATCCTCATACTTTAGGCAGGATTAAATGTGTTACGTACTCGTGGAATTGGTTACTTGCTTTGGCCACCTACAAAGGTTTTTTGATTGTTTCACTTTAGGGAAACCTAGTGCTATATAACTCGTGGCTTTTTTTTTATTTGTCCATACTGAATGAAAATGATGGTGCATACATACTTGATAATTGCTAAAAATCTGAATTCCTAAAAAGAAAAGAGGCAAGAATAGGAGGAAAATTTCAGTACATGATGAAAAAGAAAATATTGCATCAAGTTGGCTAATGACTCTCTAAGAATAGGAGTACTAATTTACATACGTTGTCTGTGTATTTCCTAATATGGATTTCTTTATGAAAAACATTCAACTTTGGTATATATTCTCATAAGACTTTTAACTTGTAACACAATAATTATATGATAATATAAGTAATAACGTTAAACATAATTAAAAGATTGGTTAGGGATGAATCAGTCGAGTTGTGTGATGCATTGTGCTATTAAAACCTCCTGTTTTGAAATTCACGCTCGATAAGAACCTCAGTAAGTTCCGCTTATCTGCAAGTTTTGCAGTCAGGAATATGATAGAGTAGCAGTGATTAATGTACTTCCCATGATATGAATCATACTTTAATTAAGGTTTGCAGTTGTTGCATGGAAAAAGCAAAGAAAGCATAGTAATGGAATTCCTTCATAACAGTAAAAACTGATAGATGAGGAAACAATAGTGAAATAATTCAGTTTGGTAGAGTGAGATAAATGTTTAGAGAATATAAATGAGCACTGAATTTGGAGAATTAGGGGAAGGTTTAGATGGAAAGTAGCATGTTGCTGATATGTGATTGAGTGGGTAAACATCAACTGATGATTTAAGTTGTGGATTGTAGTTCTTTTAGACAAGGCTTTCAGAGAGTTTATTACTAATATTTTTCTTAATCCAAATGCACAAAAATCAATTTGATAATAGTAATGCATTCATTGATATCATATTTCACTACCTAATGATATCACGGCACAACATCTACACTTTTCAATTTTATTGTATAGTGGCTTTGAATTTGAATTTCCAGTTTCCAATAGCACTTCACATTTCTCCAACTTTATCAGAAATATCCTCTAAACCTTATGAGACAACCTATTCCTACATTCCTGGATCTTCAATCAGCTCCAACCCCATTTTCAACAGCAAGAGATACGGTGGCGAAGCTAGCTAGCCAAAATAATATATATTTTTACGAATCTTATCTTGACAATCTTCGTTGTTGACAAAATACTTTGTATAGGTACTATAAAAACTAAAAATGGCAAACACAAGAAAAATGAATTTATCTATCTAGTAATAATGTTGTCTTTCATATTTCAATTTTCACAAGGCTTGCACCATTTTCACTCCCTGTCATTTTTATATGCACCATCATTTTTCGCGTGTCTTGCACCTATATAGAGGCTAGCATTAGACAACAATAATTTAAACAAGGGAAATGTTAACATGTTCCCTAAGCACACATGTTAGTATACCAAAACTTGAAATCATGCATTGGAAAAAAAATTAACTTCCCTTTCTAAAAACATTCCTCTCTAACCTCTCTCTTGATTTCCATCGGTCGCCCTCCTCAGTCCTCCCTTCCAATCCAACATATCTCCACCGTGATGTAGATGCAGTCATTGGTTGTGCGACGATTGGATTTGGCCGTCCGCATCACTCAGACACCAATTTCTAGATCCGGATCGTGGTGGTGTTGGTTGCACGATTCATGGTGGTTTTCAGGTTCGTGCTGGTAAATCTAGATCCATTTCTTACGGTGGCTGGTACTTCATCCACCACTTGTTGGGTCTTAGTGTTGTTTGTTGGTTGAGGGTTGCTTCTCTGTTTGTTGGCTGGTACTTCATCCACCACTTGTTGGGTCGCTTCTCCAGCGGACGGGAGTCGAGTGGTGGTGGAGTCGAAAGAAGTGTTGGAATAAGTCATTGTTTGGTTGGCTCAAATGTGACAAATATTCTACCTCAACACTGAGAAATAGTGGGCGATATTGTTAGCAATTCACTTTTGCACTAGCACACTATCACATACACTTGACTCAGAAAACCTAACTCTATCTAATTAGTTACTTGCTTTGTATTAACGCACAACACACCACCTTATTCCACGTTAGTCAATGCTTCAATCCCCCCTTTAGTCTCTTAGTTTCATGAACACTTTAATCTTAAATACTTTGGTTAGAACACCTACAATCTGATTATCAATTTTGCAATGTTCATACTCCAGTTTTCCTTTGCTTATTTGCTCTCTAAAGTAATGAAAATTTATTTCCATGTGCTTAATTTTCCCATGTCCAATGGGATTTCTGGTTAAGTTGATGTCACATTTCTAATTTCATCAGTTGAATTCAATAGTCAGATTGCTTGGCATCCACAAAGTGATGCAGCTTTATATTCAGCTTCACATGGTAAGAGTTCAACCGATGGTTCCTTCCTTGAGCACCAAGACACCGGTGATCCTCCTAACAAGAACTTAAAGCTTGCAATTGATTTTCTGTTATCTATGTCACCATACCATTTGAGTGAAACGGTTCCTTCCTTGACACTGGTGCATACACTTCTTTAAAATCAATACATTCTTTTTGATGAAACCACTTTGCCAAGTCTAACTATTTCACTTTTAGAATTTAACATCAATTTGTATACCCATTTCACTCAAATGGCCTTATTTGCTTTCAGTAACTCAACAAGTGACCATGTTTTTTTGTTTTCAATTGAATCCATTTTCTTCTTCATACAACCTATCCATTAGGATTCTTCAGGGCTTTATTGATACTCAATAGTTTATATTCTACATGAAATCTAAGATGCACAAACTTACCATTTTCTGTCACTTCATTATCTAGAATAATTTCACACTCTCGTGTTCCCCATTCTTTCCAATTTTAGAAGTCTGACTTACTTGAAGCTTAACATAAAAGATGTACACCGTAGATTGGTATGCGAAGTGGATTTGGTTGCTTGGAATTCTTAAACATTCTCCCAAACTTCAAAATCTTGTCATTCATGTTAGGTTGATCTTTATAAAAAATTTCCTTGGTAACTCTTTTTTTGGTGAACTTTTCCATATAACTCTCATTAAAATGTATTTTGTTTTGAAAAAAAAATGTGACAGGATACTAAGGATCTAGAAGAGACGAATGACAAGTGTTGGAAGGATCCACTAGGTTTTCTAGAATGTCTTGAAGGTGAGAAAAATACAAGAAAGTTTGAACCGTGTTTGGTTCTTGTTCGATTAGTTTCTCTTTTTCTGGGATGTGGTTATATTGATAAAATAAAATACGGAATTGTAAAGAGATAAGGGAAAGAGCAATGACGTTTAGTATCTATCCTGATTCACCTATAATCTGAATTTACGTCCAATCCCTTCACACACAAAAATTTATTTTTGATTACCGATTCACTAAAACACATAGTCCTTTCTTTTGCCTCAAACCATAAGACTTTCTACCTCAAACTATATACAAAAGAATGTTTGTTTACACGGATTCTAAGAATAGTAAACTAAATTATGCTCAGTACAATTGTATTGTTTCTTTTCTTTTGCTTTGAATTTTCTGCACATGCATGGTTGGTAATGTTCCTCAACAACATCAGTTCCTTCTCATGTGAGATTTGAAATTTATTCGTTGTTGAGAGCATCACTGTTTTGAATGCTTGACCTTTACTTCCAATATTTGCCTTGATTACAGTTGACAGATCCTTACATAAACCTTTGTATTTGATGCACTTCAATATCTTTTCTGATTTGTGCTAATAAATGTTACCATTCTGATAGAAGTAGAACTATTTCACTTTGATGTAGCAGAGGAAATCTAAGGTACAAATCCAAAATGTTGACCATAGAGCATTGACCTTGATTAACCACAAATGATACTTTGCGTTGTTCACATATCATGAGTTGTCCACCGTACGTTGATCATAGAGGATGAACTTTATGTTGAACCCGGAAATTTGACCACATATGATCTAAACTGCATAGTTGTTCCTTCGCACTTAAACACACATCAGAGTATCACTTTCTCTCAATTTTTTTGTTAGAGTATACAAAGACACGCAATATTCGCTCAAATTTGCAAGATATATTAAGAGGAATCAAAAGTTCTAGACACTATGACAATTAATAGTATATGCTTTGTATGGTACATCTTTGATGACTCCATATAAAAGAATGTATTATACTATTTTATAGTCTTTTTGTCTTGTATTTTAGGATTGTATTGAGGATTAGAGTGAGTTACTAGTATCTTGCGAAAGAGTCGGTGCTATTTTGAATTTAGTCAATATGTGTCATGTAATTCCCTGACCAAACAACTTTATAGGATGTCATAGTCTTTTTAGGATAGACAACTGGGTTGATCCCATTAGAAGACACCTCGTAGAAAGTGACAAAATCATAAAGACCAAACACAATGAAGATGTTGAAGCCCGGAGAACTTGGGGTACTTTTGTCCCAAGTCCAAATAACATATCAAAAATGAAAATTCCAAGAAGAAAGAAGAAATCAAGGAAAAGTGGTCCTAGGCCATGCACCATGTGTGTCTTGAAGGACGAAAAGATGAAGTTTTCCTTGCCGCGGGGGAGGCGCACACCCTATAATGAATCAAAGTTGCCGCATGTTTTACAATCTCGAGCACGACGCACATTTGTGATGCATGAAAGTACATATTAATGTGATTTTTCATCCAAAAACAAGGGTTAGGAATCTTGACGGCTTAGGTGGAACTTTTTAGCCATGGAAACATGACTGAAGACAATTCTTATCACTCTTTGCATGTATAATTTATATTCTCTTTTATTATGTATTATATGTTATTATAATCCTACACACTCTAAATTAGGGTTGAATGAGGAACATCTATAGAATTGTGTGGACCATCTAATTTATGATGTCCTCGTAAAATGAAATTTGAGTTATGTTCAACGTATTTTCCTTTTTGTAATGCTTTTCACCGTCTAATCAACTTTGATTCGGTTCTAGATTATATATAGCTTGTTATTAACACTAGATTTTGTAACATGATCTAGATATAATGTTCATTGTTATTGGCCTAGACATAGAAAAATTACTTGGCAGGGTTAGACTTTAATGATCTTGCTTTTGATACTATGAGTTTCACCTAATACATATAAGATTTATCAAAAAAAAAAAAAAACTAATACATATCAGGGTTTCATATTACTAGATTTTTGACCCGTGCTCCGCACGAGTTTATTATAAAGGAATTGACATACGAATAATAAAATGCAATATATAATTAATAACGGTTAAAAAAATAACACGTGATAATCCATCGCAGACAAAATAAAACACTTCATAAAATGTATGAAATTTAAAAATATTATAAAAGAAAATTCGGTAATCCTATCAATAATTTTGTAAAAGAAATATGAAATTTTTAGTACATTGGCATGTAGTTTCATCACACATTGCGAAATACTTCCTCATATACGACGTTAGACGTTACATTGGTATCTTCACCATCTTCATCAGTGATCAATATCTTTAGTCGTTCTCTGGATGTAACTCTTGAAACAACAACAAACAACTGTCCGTGAGAAAATACAGGTGTTCGTAGATATACGCCAACATGTTTAAGCAACTGCTCTTGGCTTTTGTTAATTGTCATTGTAAATGATATAGTCAAAGGAAATTGTCTTCGTTGAAACTTAAAGGGAATCCTGACATCTGAAGGTGATAGAGATAACCTGGATACAAAAACCTGATCACCAACATTAGTTCTGGAAATGACCCTCCCGTCAATGACGTATCTTCCCATCCTAATGATAACCAATTTGGTTCCATTGCATAATCCATATCGTGTATCTATATTTCTCAACAACATAACTGGCACACCAACCTTTAACCCTAATTTGTGAATAGGCAATCCAGAAGCAGTGATGGTGTTGAGGAATTCGGGTGTATGAACATCGTCAATATGATCACTATTTAAGTTACGATGAATAGGTGAATCATAACTCAAATAAACCTTCTCCTCACCTGAAACCATGTCCAACATATAGTCGTTGATCTTCTCGACTATGGAATTTTTTGTTGTCAATATAGCTCTATTTTGAAAGTATCTAATGTCACACATGCTCTCCAAGATGTTAGGATACGTGCTTTCAACAATAGCAGCAAGAGGATCTCCTGCGCTTTCTATGAGCAAATCTGACGAAACAACAATGGTCTTGTCCACTTCATTGTCTTCCCCTATTCGTCCATCGCCTATACTTAAAACCCATTCTAAAAATTGTCTTTTTGCTTCAATGTCTACTACTGACGCACCAGACAAAAGCCTCATGTTCTTAGTCAAGGTAAGAACCTCACAATAATTCCATAGTTTTGAAGAATTGATAGTAGCATGGTATGAGAGGAAAGTTGTAAGGTTTATGTATTACGTACGTAAACTGCTTAGTGTTGGCGACTGCAATATTCTATTTCACACTAAAACTTTAAGTCCTTTGATGCCAAATAATATATTCCAGAATGATAGTTTTCGTAAAAAACAAAAAAAGAGCAAGAAGTTAGGAAGGAAAACGACAAATTACATCTTCTATGTCGTACTCAGCTATGTATGTTGTGTACTTCAATTGAAGTTTGGTGACAGTCTCATCCATCTCAGAAACAGGATGAGTCATCAAAGGACCTACCAAATCAATAGAAAACATGTTATAAAAAGTATGACAATTGTATAATTCAAAAAACACTAATAATAACAATCCAAAAAATGGAAAAAATAAAATTCAGAATTGAATCAGAGTTACCAGTTAAGCAGTGGTATGAGAGGAAAGTTGTAAGGTTACGTCCTTCCATTTGCAAACCTCTAAATATCAAAATATATGATTCTTGTGCTGTGTGTGAAATTTACGACGGTTTAGGTTTTTTTTTTTTTAGAGAAACACGTTAAGGGCTTGGTATATATAGCCAAGTTTACATGGAAATTAGGGTAGCCGAGTTTGCATGAAAATTTGGGTATTCAGTTTGTAAACGTATTAAATAAGTGTAGAAAATATTGTAAAAAAAAAAAGGCAACAGGATAGGAATGAAATTGACGCAATACATTTTTAGTATAATTAAATAAGTGTACAAAATATTTCCTTCAAAAAAAAAAGTATACAAAATATTGTCAAAAACAAAGGCATAAAATTGGTGCCATTCATTTTTTTAGTATTAAATAAGTGTACAAAATATTTCCTTAAAAAAAAGTGTACAAAATATTGTAAAAAAAAAGGCATAAAATTGGTGGGATGCATTTTTTTAGTATTAAATAAGTGTACAAAATATTTCCTTAACAAAAAAGTGTACAAAATATTGTCAAAAAAAAGGCATGAAATTGGTTAAAAAAACAATGTACAAAATATTGTAAAAAAAAAAAGGCATAAAATTAGTGCCGTGAATTTTTCTAGTATTGTGTACAAAATATTGTCAAAACAAATGGCAAGAGGATAGCAAAAAAAAAGGCAAGAGGATAAGAATGAAATTGGTGCGATGCATTTTGTTAGATGAAATTTGTTAGGTTAAATTATTGCTAACCTAATATAGCAAATGAGCATAAAAATAATAGGTTAAATTGCTGCAGACCTAACAAAATTAATAAATAAGGATAAATGGGTTCACGAGCTGTAACTTGTCTTGGTCTATTTTGTTAAACAATGTGGACATAAACCTTAAATTGCTCTTGAAACATGAACTAGTATTAATAAACAAGGACATGGATGGATTCAAGAAATCTTAATTGCTTTTTGCTCTTGAAACAGGAACTAGTATTAATAAACAACGACATAGATGGATTCAAGAAATCTTAATTGCTTTTAATCATTCTAAACCAAACTCTATTTATTTCCAATAACCAAACTCTATTTATTTCCAATTGCAACCAACTCTTTAAATGTAGCCTATGTTCAATATACCTAAATTACCCTCAAATACTTTTACTGTTAAACCATTAATTATTATATTGTTTCCAATAATATGTATTTGTTCTTCTCTTAATAAATTCAAATATTATTTTAATTTATATATAAACTACACCATGATTCAAAGAACTAAAAATCTATCCATAAGTTTAAGCCAATTTATTTCTAAACCTAGTTTCCCTGAGTTGCATAGATAGTATATTTTTTTTGGTCAAAAGATATTATAAAAATAATTAAAAAATAACAATTGATATAATTCAAATAGAAAGTGCAACTGTTCGTTTTTTTGCAAGCTTTCCTAAAAAAACATTAGTAATTATATTTATTTTAAAAATATATATACTAATGTTATCCTGTTTTTATATTAAAGAATCCAAATTTTAATACATTAAATCTGAAATAATTACTCCCTATGTTCCTTTTTAAGTGTCTTTTTAGGAAATTAACACCAAAATAACGATGTGTATTTTTGCACATTTTCTTCCTATCATACCCTCATTTTAATCCATCAATAAATTTCTATTTTTTTGCACACACTTTATTTTTCCAATAAATTTAAAATGTTATCTTTCTCTCATAACAAACAATTGTCAATTATTATCTTTTTCTGCAACAAATTCATATTTTTTGCGTACTCTCTCATAACAAATAATTGTCAATTTTCTAAATATTGTGCAAATCTTTATAATTATTTTAAGTCAATATAAAAATTATATTGATGAAACTTTTTCTTCTTCATTGTCATCTTGTTCTTGTATCTTGTCAAATGAGTTTTCAACTATTGCTTCCACTTCACCTCTCATCAACAATTCCAATGAGTCTTCCACTTTTTTTTTTTTTTTGAAAATTCATGGAGTCTTTTATTTTTCTTCTCTCAAATCTGTTCTTTTACTTTGCACTTGATTTTTTTAACAATTGCTACTCATCTTATTTATAGAATTTTAACTCTTCTTGAAATCATTGTTTGCAACAAAATTTTGTTTAAATTTGAAGATAACAAGAAATAAATTTTGTTTAAAAAAAAAACAGACTTTAGTTTTCTAAATAGATAGCATTAATTAGTTTCATTGAAAAAGATAAGAGTAATTGACAAAGGGTATAATTGAAAAATCGTAGCCTTAAAATACCAAAAAGACAGTTAAATAGGAACGAAAAAATCACTTTAAAAAGACACTTAAAAAAGAACGAAGGGAGTATTATCCACTATGTCTAAGGGGGATTGAAAAAGACACTTGAAAAATAGAAGTAATTAACGTGATCTGATCTCATGCAAAAAATACCATCGTAAAAAGCTAGCCTATGTGATATATTTGGCAATACAAGCATATTTATTAACACAATCTTTTCATAATAAAAAGAAATCTTATCGTTACAAGAAAAAAATATATCTTATCATATACAAATCTTTTCTGATCTTTAGAACCCTAACTTACTATAAATTTAACAGAGAACGACACAAAATCCAATCAAAAGATCGTTATTATATTTAACGGAGAACGCATAGAAAAACCCTACTTACCGCGTTTCTTTTTTCCCTTCTTCTTTCTGCTACGCAGAGAATTCTTAATAAAACCAATAGGCTCTCTGATTAGTAGTGTTTTGAACCCTTCTTAATCTCTTTACTACTGATTTACAGCATCATGCATACACGCACGGCTACTTTGCCTCCAACACCAAAAATCAAGGAAACCAATGGCCGCAAAAGGAATCCTGAAAAGAGAAAACCGTTTGGAGACACAAGCAACAACGAGATACTCTTGAAGAATGCGATAAAGAAATCAACGGCGAAGAAGCAAGGGAAGGAGGCTATTGTGAATTCCATTAAACTCAAACCAATATCAAATACCAAAGTAAGATACACAAGCCACAAAATGATACTCTTGAAAAAGGCAATAAAGAAATCAATGGAGAAGAAGGGAGGAAAGGAGGCTAAGTTTGCTAAGACCATGAGGATAATTAAGCCGATACGCTCATCACCAAAACGTCCTCGTCGTCTCGCCTTCAAAATCCGGCCTTCTAGATTATCCACTGTGTCTAATTCTCAAGACTTGCCCATCACTCAACCAGGTCAGTTTTTCACTAATTCTAAAGACATGATCTGAATCATTCATTAGTTTGTTTACCTAAGAAATATTCACATGCTTATTGGATTGATAATACATCAAAGATAATACACATTACAATTGTGAATAAAGCAGATGTAGATACGACTAAACTAAAATTGTGAATACGGGTTTTGGTTGTAGGGTGTTTCAAATAAAAAATGATGTTGAAATTGAATTTAATTAGCTGACTGATCAGCTTATAGCTTTCAATTGTGATTCTCTTTGCGCTTCAAACAATTACACCAATGAATAACTCTTGTGAACTGAGAGATGAAGCATGTAAATAGTAATTTATTGTTTGGAGATTTTGCCCTTTCCTAACTTATTATTTGTTCCTTTTTAGATAAAGGCACAGTTGTAGTTGATTTAGAAGAAAACAAGGAGTCTTTGGTTTCTAAAAAAAGACCAAGACCCAGTGCCATCAAGCTCAACGGACCATCCTATCCGATGACGTCGAATATTAGCAAGAAGCAGCCAGCCAAAGTAGCACTTACGTCAGATAGAAAGAAGGTAACTCCATTGTCTTACCCTTGTTTTAATCTTAACAAAATTTTAATCATTACAAGCTTATCTAATCATGTTTTTTTATTTTATCTTGCAGAGGGCAAAATTCTCTCAACAAGCACCAAAAGAGAATGTGGCAACCCCAAATCTACAAACGTATAGGGCAACACCTAGACAAACCACCAATGTAAATTGTTTGTTTGACTAATGATTAAGTGTTCTTTTACTTAGCTGTAAAAAAATCCTGAATCTTTTTGGATGTTTGTAATTGCAGGTTGTTGGGTCTTCAATCCCTAAACAATCCCAATCGCCAAAGATCAACAAGAAGCCATCAGTCAAAGCAACTTTAACATCAATAGAAAGAAAGATGAGAACCAAGGTAACCATATTGTCTTATCGTTTTAATCTTGACAACTTTCAGATTTTTCCTTCTGTAATTATTATTTTTTCTTTTATCTTGCAGATGCTGAAATCCTCTCAAGAAGCATCAAAGGAGAAGGTTGTAACCCCAAATCCTCTAACGACTAGGGCAACACGTAGTTCCACCACCAATGACTATGTTTTCCTTTACTTAGTCCGATAACAATCCCTAATTTTTTGAGAAGTTTTTGGTTTGTAAGACAAACATTTTGTATGTAAAAGAGGTATGAATATCATGCATCTAAATAATAGTAGAGATAAATTATGGTTCACGCTATTCAAAAGTGTTCTAGATATCGACTCCATCCATTTCAATTATCTTTGCAAATTTTAGTTTTTTTTCCTTTTAAAAAGTGTTTCAGATATCTACTCCATCCATCACAAGGCGATCAAATTAAAAGAACCAAATGTTACTGAAATCATCTTCATGCACAAGGGGATCTACAAGATGTAAACTTTTATGTGATCGAGGATGACGGTGTAAGTTATAGTTTTCACATTTATTTAACATCAGGGCCGTTCCAATAAATTTGAAGGCTCGGCTCTAATATTGAAAATGACCCCTAATAAAAATAATTAATGATAATTTAAATAATTGCAAATTAACAATAAGCATTATTTTGATTTTAATTTGTTTTTGTTGAATTTTTGTTGTTGATAGATGTGTGGGTTTGGCCTAACTTGTTAATTTACTCTTTACTTTTGTCAAATAATAAGTATTTGATTTAGACCTACATATCAAAAGAAAATATTATCCTACATCCCAACAATTATACTCATACCCCTATAAATAATTGAAGCCCCCATAAATTGGAGGCTCGGTTCCGTAGAGCTCCTTGCGCATGGCATGGAACGGCCCTGTTTAACATTCAAACAAATTATCAATTATAAGAACTTTAGAATTTATGATTCTCCATATAAAGACGTTGAATGTGTGAACCTTCATCCATGATAATAGAGAGTAGAAATCACAATCCTCCAATTCCCATTCTATCTCTTTCTCGTTCGTTCCTTCTCACGGTCTGTTTTTATGGTTATTGTGAGAGAAACTTTATGGAAGAGACCCAACCTTTTTGACATGCAATTAGTAATTTCCATCAGGACACCAAATTATAGTACATTACCTTCCATGAGTCACCATAAACAATTTAAATTATTCTAATTACATTCTCCAACTGGACTTTTTTTCCCGCCAAGCAAGGAGTGATATAAGGACAGACATCAGAAGGAGACACCGACATTTCAATTAGCTAGGTTGGCGCTCCGAGAAACAACTTGACTCATATTGCTTAACAATACTTCAATCATAATGAGCATCAACGAATCTTACATGCATTGGTTCCACCATACATCATAGTTAAGAATATAACCGATAAAAGTCATGACGATTATATGTCAGTCAATTCGACATATTCCCTTCGAGACGGGAATATTGAAAATTGATAATGCTTTTTTTTATTGCACTATGCATATAAATTGTGAACGTTAAATTTTATTAAATTCATATTTTGATTAATTTATTTTGATTTTCATTAAAATTATAGAGATAACTATTTTGCACTTTTATATTGTAACAATGCATATTTTTTTCTGAATTGTGTTTGCTTTTTCTAATCTTTTTCAAGTGTTATGCACTGGTCAGAATCTGATACAGAGTCTGAGAGCAGCGGATAAAACAAAACACACACACAAATATATATATATATATGTATATATATATATATATATATATGTATATATATATATATAGAGAGAGCAAACACAAGCAATTATACAAGTTCCTCCTACAATCCAGGAGTAGTCCAATTTTCACTATAATCACACTTGATTACAAATTGCTCAAGGAGACAACCAAAAGATTTCTTAAAATCCTCAAGCACACAGGCAAGAGACTTCCAATGCTAAATAACAATTGAAAGAGACGCTAAAAGATTACAAATAAAATATTTGTTCTTACACTTGATATACAATTAGAGGTGTAAAGAATTAAATACTATGCACTGATAGTCTGATGAGTTAAATTGTGTTCGCTTTTTCTGAGTTTTTTTAAGTGTTATGCACTGGTCAGTCTAATGACTAGCTCACATACTACAAGTTTCCCGTAATCACGTTGTCCTTATGTTGGGGAGTTTATGTAGTCTGCGTAATATATTTCTACTCTCACTTTAAAGTTAAGATATTCTAGAACTTATAGCATATTGAATACCTATGCTTCAACGAAATTGAACAAAGTTAAATAAGAATAAATCAAGTCTTATTTTCTATTTTCGTTGGTTAAATAACTTCTTTACGCACATTAAAGAATATAATAGGAGGGGTAAAAATGGAAAACTCCATATGAATGAAATTTGAAAATATGCAGATCAAATGAGAAGGATAGTAAAATCTAATTTCAAATATAGTCATAAAAGGAACTAAATCCGCAATAACATCATTAACCAAAAGTGACCCTCGCTAGCAATGTTTCATAAATTATTTGAAAACCATAATCAACAGAAAAACAAAGAAACACATGTATAAAACTAATTGATAAACTCCCCTAAAGTTTGTCCAAATTATTTATGTTTTCATTTCCAAATCCAACATGCAGCACAACTTTGAACAATCATCATGTAAATAACCTACTTCTGCATTGGTGAGCTTAAAAGCTCGTCCTCACTGCTGAGTTTGGTGAGTCCCTAGTTGCTGGTACATCGACATTATTGTATATTTTAGTCCCTTGGCTAAAAGAATTATTCTCGTTGTCACCTAAGGACTCAGATGAATGCCCTTGAGTGGTCACATCAGTTGCAGTCCCAGCAGTAACAAGTTGGGGCACTGGTGCTGAAGAAAGTTCATATTTCAGGTTATTCAGACTAGCATTATTGCCATCCAAAGTAAAGCTACCCACTATGACCTGTAAATGATTCGTAAAATGTTAAAATTCGTAAAAAGTTATAAAATTAATGAAACAATGTTTGATTAATCCTTCTTGCTGAAAATACTATCAACACACAAGAACTTACATTCAAATTGCACGTTTAAAAACCAACATGAATTATCTATCATTTGTGAGCAATACCTTTACTAATGATGCCGCAATAAGCTTATCAGCAACTACACCTATCAAAAGGTGTGAATCAGTGTTAACTAGAGACACCTTGAAGTAACTCATTCCTTTATTGCCATTGTTGTTGTCAGATACTTCTAAATTCCCAGACAAGGATACAATTTCAAATTGACCCTATACCATAAAAAGACATCATTGCAAGAGCATTTAATCAAATCATGTTTATTTATATAAATCAACTATCAAATTTAACATATTGACATTTTAGCACAGTAAATTATGAAAAATTAAGCACAGACAATTAAAGATGTCGTAGAAAAAAATACCATCCATAGGAAGAAAAAGTAGTAAAATTAAAGCTAACACACAAAAATGCAAGTGACACACTTCAAAACCTAAATATAGTGGTAATTAAGTAGATATGCTTAAATAGTGTTATGTAGTGAATATCATAAACTAAACAATGCACAAAAATAATGAGAACAAAATATATCTGGCTACTCCATTCCATGTTGTCAATGGATTTAGATTTCTTACAATCACAATTCAACACATTCACACAATTTTTAAATTGGTGGTTCTTGGATCATGGTCGAATGATGCAGATTTTACACTCTGTTTGCGAGTTAAATAGAAAAAAATTCAAATAACTTTCTTTATTGAATGGATTCTTATAAAAAGGTTGTAAAAAGAATGAGCAGACAATGCTCGTACAAACAAACTACTTTCTTTATTGAATATCATAATACAAACAAACTTTTTCATAATCAGATAATACATATTATTGAATGGATTCTTATTAAAAAAAAGGGTGTAAAAAGTACTACCTCATAATTAACAATGCTCCCTGAATGATGAAGGGCGACAGTGCCAACTAAACCATGAGCAGACATAATGCATATCTTGGTATTAGGTTCTGCTACTGCCTGGCTATAGGTTGTTACGTTTTCAATGATGTCCTACAAACAAGTGAAAAAATATATTAGTAAAAACCAATCTTCAAAAAAATTCAACCACCGCCAGATCTGTCAACAAACACTTCAAAAAATTCTATAAACAACCACTTTTTTAACATCATCAAAATCTACATTAAAATTGCAATTTATAAAGTAACCAATTTTTAAAAAAAATTGTGAAAGGTAGTGTAATATATGACATGTTAATGTTGGAATTATAGATTCCATTGCATACTTCTCCTTGATTCACAAAGATCACATGTGGAATCATAGCACTTATGCGTGGATTCAAGGTTAAAGGAACGATGTTGCTAACAAGAGGCTCGTGATTTGGGGAAAGGTTAGCGTTCATATTGATTGGAGAGCCTTGAGCAGTGATTGGTTCCATCACGGTGGTTTGGCTGGTCTTTGTGAATGGACCTAGACCCAACAAGATGTCATTTTCAAGTTGATTGTGGTGAGGGTGAGGAGAATCTGGTATTTCATGTGAATCCATGAAAATACAGTGTAGCAAAGAAAATAGAGTGACTGAAAAAAGAGTATGAATCAATGTGTATATATAGTCAAAGTAACTAAAAGTGGTGACAATGATAAATGATGAAGATCAATGATGACGAAGAAAGAAAAATGTGAACCTAAAAATTTAATAACTAGAGAAGAGAGAGAACAAGGAAGGTCTTGGAATTTTATCTAATTTATTTGGGATTTTTAATTTTAGATTTTATTTTTCTTGTGGGCCCCTACCAATTATATTTCATTCATGGACTTAAGTTAATAATAATATTATTTAATTTATTTAATACTTTTGGTCAAAAATGTATTTTATTACATAGGAGCTTTCTATTATATTTTATTATTTTATGTTTGACTTTTGCATCACTTTTTTTCTGCATTTCTGTAATCATTTGTTTTAGAAATAAAACATAATAGCTCATAAAATTTAAAATATTATTTTGACTCGGTGGAGATAAATCATTTAATATACGTATTTGAATAGTGCAAACAAAATTCTCAGTAATACTCTTTTTTTAATACTCGCTATTTTATTAGATAGAATGAGGGTGACTCGCACCATTTGGGATATGGGATCCATCATTTGGAAATTGTGCCGACATAAACCGATGAAATCACATGTATATCACTAAATAAAAAGAAAAATGCTCTTCTCACCATCATTTTTTTTCTCCAAAACACCATAAAAATACGAAAATATCCCCAACAACAGTTAATTTTCGTTAGTGATAAACAACGACAACATCAACCATCAAAAATTAACTGCCCTTGGAGGGTATTTTTGAATTTTTCTGGTGTTTTGGAGCAAAAATTATTGTGAGAAATGCCCTTTTCAAATAAAAATGCGAGTGTACATGTTGAAAGAGAAAAATTAGAATGAATGTATTTTTTAAAAAAAAAAAGTGAATGTTGAAATATTAGAATGAGTCTTATTGGTACTACTCAACGTGTTTTGTTAACAAATGTTAACTTTTGCAATTTTAATAATTAATAATTAATCGTTTGGTAGCTCAACTAAATTAAGTTAATGGTTAAGGAGTCCGATGTCCATGGTTTAGGTCCTGACAATGAGAAACGACTAACCAAAAAATTAGCCTACTAACATTTGCCATTAAAAACAATATTTGTCATGGAGGAAAATTTAAACAATATACTCTCAAGTAATACAATTGATCTTATATTTTACTAGCGTTGATGCATGTAAATTGTGTGTTGGAACAAAATTAGTTTAAACAATGCCTCTTAAGTTTTGATGATAACAAGGTATAAAAAGTTCAATTGGATATGCTAATATTTGTTCAGGTGTGCAGGACCATAGACAAAAATTTATTATGTCTTAATCAAAGTATTAGTTCTGAAAGAACAAATTGAAGAGCAAAGATTTTCAAGAGAAGTTAGTTGCGAGTCAGAATCTGAAGAAGTCAGACTCTGATGACTACCCATACTTTGTAGGAAGTCAGACTCTAAAGATCAACCAGAAGTTAGTCCTCTGACTCTAGAAGCCAGACTCTGGAAAGATGAAGACCAAAGGAGCATAAGCATTGGATGTTAAGCCTTGATAGGTCAGAAGATCAAGCAATGATTCTGGAAATGTCAAAAGGTAAATGGATGTCACTTTCATTAAAGGATATGAAGAACAACAATGTACGACCACTACTCCACTACCTCCAATATTCCCATGTGCATTGTACGAAACTACAACTGTGTCTCCATTGGAAAAGAACGGTTAATTCCTTATCCAGGAAAGGATTCAAATTCATTCCTTCATAAGACATTAACCAAATCTAGAAACAAATCAATGATGCTTGATCAAGCTTCTCAAATGACTCTTTGATGTGCTCGCACTCCTCAACGTTGCTTTTCAACCTCTATATTAAGGATTGAAAACTTGAAGATATTACAAGACTTCGCAATATTTTACAAGTGCAAAACTCTGGCAAATTCATTACGCATCAAACACTTAGAATTTATTATAAACTTTAATATATTATAAATTTTTAACTCTAGAGTCTGGACTGTTTTGTATTTGTGAGCACCTCTGGTTGTATATGAAGTGTTCAACCAAACAATTATTCTTTACAATCTTTGGTTGTTAGAAGTCACCTGCTTATGTGCTTATTCAATTGTAATCTTGTGTGTGATTATAGTGAAAAATATCTTGTAAGTGCCAAGGGGACTGGACTACTTCCGGATTGTGGAAGGAACCAGGATAAATTGCTTGTGTATCTTTCTTCTCTCTTTCTAGCTCTTTTATATCCACTGCATTTAACTCTTTACATTGCTTCAGGTTCTGAATAATAGCAGAAGCTGAACTTTGGACTTGGTTAAAATCTAAAAGAAAAAGCTAACACGATTCA
>Ga0315914_1001982_pt1 | contig 31297 bp, 9 predicted proteins | sample MpolenodulesMG_FD_203920 | JGI IMG/M metagenome (GOLD analysis project Ga0315914, IMG submission 203920) | Medicago polymorpha root nodule microbial communities from Los Angeles, California, United States - elongated nodules | ecosystem: Host-associated > Plants > Roots > Nodule | place: USA...
CCAAATTGTTAGAAAAAAAAAATCAAATCACATTTATTAAGAAAACTAAAACATAAGAACTTAAAGTATAATTTTTTGTGTTTTCATTGGAATAAGTTTCATGGAAAGATGTAAAAACAATTTTAATTGGCTATTGATTATGGAGAAAATGGAAGAGAGAAAAAATTGAATGTAATTTGCTTTTAATTTCATGAGAATAAACAAAAGTTTTCCTTAGAAAAAATGATTTTTTTTTTAAAACAAGATTAAATAAGATAAAAGTTTGCTATTTTATGACAAAAAAAATGAGTTTTTTTTTGCTTACATTTTGGAAGGGCGGGAGTATATGTTTTCGAGTTAGATGACCAAAACAAGATAGAAAGTTCTAGAATTGTCAATATTGAGAATGTTGTCATTTTCACTTAGCGAGGAGGGAATCTCTCCTAGCGAAATTTTGGCGGCTTAAAACAAGGTTTATGATATGGAAAAGGCTTTGCCTTCTTTCATTGATTCTGTTGAGATTGGCGATATCATAGAAGATTTGCATACAATGCTCAAAATTTCTTCAATTGATGGAGTGCTCGTGATGGAAGAATAAGATACTGAAATAGAGAATGATGAACCTAAAGCTTCTTAAAAATTTGCAATGATCGATGGACACACGATTATTAAAGATGAAAAATGAAATTGAAATGTTGATCATTAGACCATCTTTCCCCTAATTCCTATTTTTTTTTGTATGAATTGGTTATTCTCTGCATGCAAGAGTTAGTATATAATATCATAAAAAATGTAATACATCTGAGATTAAATAAAATTCAAACGAGTAAACATTAAGTAAACGAGAGCCACAAGACTAACTATCTGGCTAATTCATAATACAAAAATAAAATAAAATGAATGCATATGACAGAGAGAACTCACTCATAGATATACCTTTCAAAAGCCTTGCATCCTCATATTCATCTAGAAGAGGCGATGAAAGATCCACCAAAGGAAGTATGGTCAATGTATGTGGTGATCTCACATAGACAATAACCTTTATTGGAGGAGGTGATTGCCAATATATCTCAAAACTCATACATTCATTTCTTGATCTAATCTCTTTATACAACGTAACGGTGGAGAAGCTGAATAATTTTAGTTATGGGATAAGGAGTTGGAGGTCCTGAGTTTAAACCTGGACGAAGGAAAATTTATTCTAACAACTATTTATTGACATTTGTTATTAAAAGAAAAAGATTCTCCTTCACTAGATGATGATGAGTAGTAGATTTCGTTCTCTTCATACATGAGTCATCTTGGTCCTATCATGTAACTTGAAGGCAGACATACTTAAACAATAAAAAATTCAAAGAGAAATTACCATTTTTCAAATCATTTCGAATTATAGAAACCGAAATGATGAAGAATCCACAAGGAATCCATAAAGAAAAAAAATCAAACCCACAAAATTTTGAGAAAATGTGCACTAATGTGCACTAACCTCTTGTGTAGTTGTATAAAAAGTCTAAAATTTAAAGGATTCAACCACATTTAGTTGACATTTGACACAATGAGGGAATATTTAGATTTTCTTCGAATGATTTTAGATTAAATTTCAAAAATGGGAAACAACGAAAACTCATACATTCATTTCTTAAACTCATACACTCATTTTTTTTTAATCAAATGTTTAGGTGAGTTACTCTTTGGGACTCACCGGTTAAGGGTGGACTTCAAGGTTCAACAATTCTTTCTTTGTTAATGTACTTATAGATTATTCATCAAAGAGATTATCATATTAGCAACGAGAGTTGAACGCAAAATCTTGTAGATCAGTCTACTTCTTACCAACCAAGTCAATTTTCATTGGTTAAAAAAAAAAAGTTTATCACACCATGCTTCTCACTTACCCTTTGGTTTTCTCATTTTATACAAGTTCAAATTCTATAATTTATTTGAAACTTAAGAACATGTTTCAGATTATAGAATCGAAATCGTACCAATACATATAATCCCTTTGATGAATAATCTATAAGTACATTAACAAAGAAAGGATCGCTGAACCTTAAAGTCCATCCTAACCGGTGAGTCCCAGATAGTAACTCACCTAAACATTTGATTAAAAAAAAAAAAATCTCTTGTTTCAATTTGGGTCTAACCCACACAACACACGGACTTGGTTATAAAAAAGTAAGCAAATAAAATAAGTAGAAGTATTGTGTTGCTTTCTTCATATGGGTTTGCAAGACATCGTCGCTTCATTCATTCTCGTCATAAAACAAAACCAGGTTCTCTTTCTTTCCCTTTTCCTTTCTCCATCAACGTTCAAATATTCATCCATTTATTTATTGTCTTGTTTATTTATTTATTTTTGTTACTACTATGCACCCTTTGGAAACAAAACCTTAGAGCATTCAACAACATAAATATTCATTCATTCACGTTTCTCTCTAATCAACAAATCCTTAATATCTTTAACTTGCATGCTTCTGTTATCCTAATCCTATGCCTGTCATAATAACATAGGGATAGCTATTATTCTGAATAACTTATCAGTGTATATGATGGGTGGTGAGTAACACCGGTATATTACTTTTATTCCTAGTTACATTAATAACTCGTGTTTGAAGAATGCATCTTGATTATGTTATCTAATCTACATGACTTGAGTTATTTGATCATGGCTTAACAATAAATGTGTTATAAGATCAAGAGACGGAGGACCATTTCGAGTGTGAACCTTTAGCTTCAGCGATTCAACACTCTATCAATTTTTTTCTTCCTAATCTTGGAACCCTACTTGCATCTCAGATGCACAATCTTCTGATTTGAAACTAACCAATTCAATCACTGCGTTTGACACTTTGATAGGGCAGTAGGTGGACCGAATCCTAATGAAGAGGAGGTCTTAGTGATCTTGAATGATGAGAGGCCCAAGATTTGGAGGTTGAATGAGAGAAAGAGGAAGGGAGAGAGTAATAAGATATTCTCTGAATAAATCTTAGCAAAGATATTATATTAGAAATATATAATAAAGATATTATCCAAGTAAATCTTAGTAAAGATATCATATTAGAAATATATAATAAAGATATTGTCCAAGTAATTCTTAGTAAAGATATTATTTGATATAAGTAAGTTTGTAGAGAGAGTTTTAGGGAAGCAATCAGATATTTGTTAGTACCTTAATAGGGCTGGCAGCAAGAGACTTTGTTGAGGATTTTTGCTCTGGAACTTGTAACTCTTTTCTTTATTCCATCTACTTGATAATATTCACCACTATTCTCTAGTTCCTATTGATTTCCTGCTTAATCACACTTTTGACTTCCTAGCACCAGAGGCTATTGACCTTCTACAAAGAGTTCAAAGGGTTATGCGTAGCAATGTTGTGTCAGCTAGGTCTATAGAAGTTGTATTTAAGAGGATTGGTTTTGTCATTCAAAATGGATTAGCGCACATTTTGTTGCCCGCTTGCCTTCCATTTCTGTATAATGTATAAATTATAATTTGCTAATTAAATACACTTTCTCTTGTTGTAAATGCATTCATTCAGAATTCAAGATTCTAGATTATCCCGTATTTTGCTGTTTGTTGCAAGGTTTTGGAATAATTTTTTCCCTACAGTCATTCACATATTTTCTTCAGTTATAGACGAGGTGCAAAAATTAATGCAACAAACATTGTAATCTTGTCGTCTATCACACTTTCTCAACATATACCTAACATTTACTGAGTTTGATGTGAATTGTGATCAATGCAGGAACAATTAACAAACGAGGTAAAGCAAAACCAGCACTACTGTGGTAACAGCTGAGGTGATCCTATTGAAACATTTGGTAAAGGTAATTCAGTTCAATATGGATCACATGTTTATGGCTATGTTTATGATTCACATGTTTGGTAATGGTATCCTCAATTTTTTGCTATGGCTATTTAGCAGTCCATGTAAAGTTATGAAAAACAAGCAGTTTCTTTATACTAATTTGAATACAAAACCTTGCAATACAGACTTTTGAACATTTCAGCAATTGAATGCTCTGAGATACAAGTAAAACTTGTTCATTCGTGTTTTAATAATCTTGAGATACAAAGAGGTTTTCCAGTGATCAAATCAGATCTACAATACATATGATCGTCTCTTAAATTTCACTCACAGACCAAAACAAAATTATCACCTGTACAATATCAGTCAACAACAGGAAAACCACAGATGAACTATAAACAGATTATTGACTACACTTTACAAAAAGTAAAATAAAGTAATGTACTTTAGCTTGGCTTCAGGGTAAAATGATATCATTGGTCACCATTGTTTATCTTGATCCCAGTAAGTTGCTCAATAGGTTGGTGACTTATATGACATACTTAGTTGATTGATACCACAAAGCTGTTGTACACTCACTTCCATGATTAGATAACATTTATTCTTAGTAACAACTCATTTTCTTTATAACATTTATTTATTCTTAAGCCATGATTTGAGTTTATAGTTATCAGATTTTGTTTCCATATATATATTTTTGGCAGATGTTGTCCTTTGAGGAGAATGACGATGCTATTTTCATGGAGCACGTTTCTCATGAAGGCCTTGATCTGAGTCCTAGAATAGGTCATGAGTACCAGGCAGAAATTCCTTCCGTGCTTAAAAAATCTGAGCAGCTTTCACTTAGAATGAATCCTGGTGATTCAGAATCTGTGCATGATAAATCACTTTCCTTTGCAATTGGTTTACCCATCCCAGTCACATGGATACCTAATGAAGAGTGTGGATATCATGGAGACATCAATTCATGTCAATTGGCGCCTGGTCGATTGAGTAGCTCATGGAGTGATGCGGATACAAAAAGTTTTCTACTTGGTTTGTTTATTTTTGGGAAGAATTTTATGCAGATAAAAAGATTCTTAGATAACAAACGGATGGGGGAAATTCTCTCATTTTACTACGGAATGTTTTACAAAACTGATGGATATCGTAGATGGTCAGAGTGCAGGAAAAAAAAAGGGGGGAAACGTATGATAGGACTGAAACTCTTTAGTGGACCAAGGCAACATAAACTTTTGTCCCGCTTGATTACTCATGTCTCTGAAGAATCGCAAGATACTTTGGTACAGGTATTCAACTGTTCCATATCATGCGTAGTCCTTCATCTAATGTTATGAAGTCAAAGCTTCACTAATTTTTGGAGCATCTTATATCTTTAGTATTATTACATGCTCTGTGTATTTGATAAATGGTAATTGCAAGAGAATAGCTGAGTGAGTTATCATTTTATTGTGATGTACCATGAATGTTTGAACCTCTATGCCCACACCAGTACCTTTTTTTCATTACATCGCACAAGCTATATATATCAATTGATCCGGTCCTCACTTTGCATATATTTATACTCAGGTTTCTAAGTCATATGTGGAGGGCAGAACTTCTCTAGAAGAATACATATCTTCTTTGAAGTCTATTGTTGGACTTGGTGTTCTTGCAGAAGCAGTAGGTATTGGTAAGGAGAAGGGAGACCTTACTAGGCTTGGTGTCGAGCCTGTGAAGAACAGTCGTAAGGCATTTTTAGCACCAACTTGCAAAGCTTTGTCTTCCTTTGGAATGAGTGATATAATACAATCTTTGACTGGAGGGTTTCGGCTGAGCAAAACCAAATGTAATGATCTCTTCTGGGAAGCTGTTTGGCCCCGCTTACTGGCAAGAGGTTGGCACTCTGAGCAACCAAAGAATCGAGGCTATGTTACCTCCAAAGATTATTTAGTTTTTCTTATTCCCGGTGTTGAGAAGTTTTCGAGGAGGAAACTTGTGAAAGGTCATCATTACTTTGATTCTGTTAGTGATGTCTTGAGCAAAGTAGCAGCTGAACCGAATATTCTCGTGCTCGAGGAAGAAGCTAAAGTTGGTAGCTGTAATGAGGAAGGGTTAGAAAAGGGATCAAATGAAGATGATGTTTGTGACGATCATCGTCAATGTTACCTCAAGCCCCGATCTTCTACCTACAATAAAGATCATATGAAGTTCGTGGTTATTGATACCAGTTTGGTACATGGCGGAAAACCATCTGATCTAAGGGAATTGAAATCTATGCCTGTTAATTCAGTGAGTAAAGTTGATGTATATGCTGCTGGTAAAAAATATAAAGGGAGAAAATATACGAGGAAAGTAAACCATAGCACGGATACGTCTAAAAGCCCTAAACAGAATGCAACAATGTTGACAGTTATTGATACCAATCAACTTTCTGACGGAAAAGTATTGAAGCTGAAATTGAAACATCTTCCAGTTGAATTAGAAGAGGCTCCTACGATGACTACTGGTCTTCAGAGAGAAAGTAAGGGTGGCTTTTCAACTTATGATTCACCAAAGACAGTGAAATCAAAGATGCTGATATGTGGCAAAAAGAAAATCAATAAAACCGACAGTCACAGAGGTGTATCTAACAGCGGTGCTACTAGTAAAATACAAACATATGGTAATGATGCAAATAAGGTGGTTGAAAACCAAAAATATCAACACGCCTGCGAGTTTGATGATAATCGACTGAAGAGGATCATAAAGCATCAGTTCAATCGGAGAGTAAGATCAGGTGACTCTAATCATACAGTTGTTCCTATTAAAAGGAGGAGATTGACTGCTTGTGCCAAGGAAGAGAAAAACCGCACTGTTGAGAATTCTTCAGGAGGTTTGGGATCGGATAATCTAGCATTTTCTCCGTCTTCTAGCTTTCGAGTTGCCAACCCAATTGTTTGTGATCCAATTAGTCATCAGCAGAATCAAAGTTCACCTGCTTCTTCAGCAGACAGAAGCTTGGCAGAGGAGGATAATGAAAAAAGCATTCACAACGACAATACTCAACGCGTGAGTGTTTCTTGTGCTAAAGTTACGAAATCTGAATCTTTCAGTTTCAACATACCTCAGATTCTGTCGAATTCTGAAAATAGCAAACTGATGGCAATGGCGGAGGAAGGCGAGCAATGCCTAAAGGCAAAAGCTCCATGTCTAACAGCTGCCACTCAGGAAGTAGTTGAGGAGCCTCTGAGAACCGATGTTGTTTATTTGGAAAAACAGCCTGATATAAATCCTAGGAGACAAAGCACTCGAAACAGACCGTTGACAGTTAGAGCGTTGGAATGTATAGCAAATGAATACTTGCATGTACAAAAGAGACAAAAAAAGAAAGACATCCAGACACACAAAGATCCTTTCAATACTTGCCGCAGTGCTCGAACAAAAGGCAAATCAATGCTGCATCATCATTGTTCAGATCATGGGAATGCAGTTTTAGTACAAGAAGAAAATTATTCGATTGGAGATGGTAGTGTTAGCTAAATGTTTGCAAGCCACTTGGTTATGTTAAAGAGCAGAGGTCAATAGTGGTAATTTTTTAAGCTACCTACCTTTCTGTCATCATGGAGTTTCTGACTTTTGTAATCAAATTGGTTTTGAATGTATTAATGCTTCTCTTGCCTTACTTGCAAACTGTGTTCTAAGGCTGCCAAATGACTAGACTTACTATACAAAAAAATTTGGTTTATTTTGATTTCCAAAATTTCCTTTTCTCTGGTTATGTTTTTATTTTATTTATTGAATCAAAATGTCGTTCAAGCGGATGAGTGTTAGAAATTTTGTTATGTGTCGGCTTTCTGTTCATTTATAGGTTGAAATATATTTTGACGGGTACCGAAATATCTATCTTTTGTTAAATGGTTATTGAACATCACATGTGAGTGTGCTTAAATAGTGTAGAAAATGATATAGAAGAGATCCATGATGGATGGAATCGTTGTAACCCGACATTAGAGGGTAAGTCTCTTTTCGCGTTCTTTGTAATGAAATTGCATCTACGGTCAGAAAAGAACTGGAAAAAAATTCACATCAAATAACCAATGTAATCATTCAAGACATTGAAGAGATACTAATCTCTATACATTCTTATTATATTTAAACTTGAGTAGATCACAATGAATATCTTTCAAATAGTAAGGTCTACTAAAATCATTAACAAGAGTAATAAAATACCTATGACCAGAGGGAGTCAATTTATACATATTGATACAAGATGCATATAGAGAATCTTGAAATTGTTTTTATCAACATATGATTCCTAAAAATATAACTTGTATTTTCTTTATATTTGACTCCTTTGTAAAACATCAGCTTGCTCCACCACTGCTTAAAGCTGCAGTATATACTCTTGTTTTTTATTTCCAATCAATTGAAATTTGCTTTCTTCTCTGTCAGTTTTGCTTCAAGAACTTTTAGAGAATTTGAAACTTCAGCTCTATGCACATAGAACTTCGAAACAATCATAAAGAAGACAAAGTTTATGACATTTAGTATAGCCAAAAATGCATAGTAGTAATCAAGATGAGAAGAATTCAAGTTATTCAAAATCCACCCTCGGCGACCATGTTTCTCAGTGACATGTGAAACTGTTGAGAGAAGAAAAGTGCTGAGAAAACTACCAATTCCAGTAGTCGTTAATGAATACGATGTTCCTAGGCTCTTCATGCTTTCTGGTGCTTGATCATAGAAAAATTCCATTTTTGCACCCTCTAAAAGTGCTTCAGCTATTCCCATAAGTATAAATTGTGGAAGCAAAATGAATATGCTTAATGGAACTTCATGCTTTTTGGCCCCAATAAGTCTATGTCTTTCAATCATGAATGCAACTATCATTATCACTATGTGGATTATGAACCCTATGCTCATTCTTTGAAGGAGGGTAATCCCTCTAGGATTCTTGGTCAACTTTTGCATAATCTTGACAATGAAACTTTCATAGAGTATGTAAGTGATAATCATGGTCAAAATTGTAAATGCAGCTAAACTTGATGGTGGAATATGGAAGTTGCCAATGGATCTGTTAAGAGTAGTTCCTTGTTTTACAAAAAGGGTATTTATTTGAGCAATCATTGCACTTGGGATAAATGTTGCAACCCAAATAGGGACTAAGCTAAGGATTTGTTTGGTTTCTTCCACTTGTGTTATTGTGCATAACATCCACTCATCACAATCACTTGAACCAGTGTCCACACATGCCTTGTTAAGGAATCTACATATGCATTCTAAACACAAGAATCAATATTTCATAGTAAGAGGAGTGCCAGCAACACTCAGTCTAAAACTCTCTTTCTAACCTATGAAACACCGACATTAACACGACTAGTGCTTGAAGCAGCAGTGTGCACACATGTCTTGCTGGCAACACGTTACAAACTTCAAACATGCCTACGATCAGAAATGTTTGTGCTACAATGTTTCGAACACTTTGAATCAAATTCACGTAGGTCTTGTTTGTTTTGAAATCGTTCTCACATAATGTGATGAGACCTACATGAATTTTACCCAATAAGAGAGACAATGTTTTTCTAACACTATCAAATTCATGTAGGTCCCGCTATTTTGGAAATTTTTCTCACATAATGTGATAAGGCCTACACGAACTTCTCACAATAAAAGAGATAGTGTTGAAAAGAGTGTTCAAGTAAGTGCTGCTAGCAGTAAAATCACAATATCAAGTGATGAAAAAGTATGCTAGAATTTATACCTGAATGTTTGAGTGAGATCAATCTTGAATTTCCCTTTCTTTGTATACTCTTCCAAACTAAGCTCATAGAATTCTTTAGGGTCATTAGGAACAACTACATCAAATTTTCTTATAGCTGCCACAAATACCTTAGCCATGCTAATGAAAGGACTCCCTTTAATCAATTTGTGTCTATAAAAAGGTGTACCAGCCAAGAATGTGATGATTGATATTGCTAGGCCAATTGTTGGAACAACATAACCAAGAGTCCAACTCACATTATCTTGTATATACACTATAACTGTGAATGCAAATAGTGACCCTATGACAATGTAGGACATCCACCAATTGAAGAATGAGAGCTTCAGTTCTTTTTCTTTAGGGTCAAAATCATCAAATTGGTCCGCACCAATTGTGGAAATGTTGGGCTTGGTTCCACCTGTTCCCACTGCTAAAATGTAGAGTGCAGTATAGAACACAATTAGTGTTTGTGTGGAAGCTTTCTTGCATTTTGTAACATCCATTTCATGGCATTCAGCTGGCTTTAGGCTTGGAAGGGAAACTGATAGTGTAAGCAGACACATACCCTGCCAATCATCAAAAGTGATGATAAGTACAAAATATTCGCCTTCGTTTATTTGTGACCAATCTTCGTTGAAAACCTGATGGGCACACAATGCGTGTCCTTTCTTCTTAACTTGATTATTTTCTCCGTATGTTAGAGCCAGAGATCAAACATTTGACCATTTACTTAAGGTGTCTGAATCCTTTACACTCAAACCAACCACATGTTTGTTTTCCGAAGTAAATTTTATGATTTACTTGCAACTCTCCATTAAGTAATTCGTTTTATACTAAGACGACTACCACATATATCGAATATGCTTTATATTAAGGACATACAAATTTTTCATCAAATTTTGACAAAAAGTTGGTTGGTTAACGTCGTTTAAATACATGGTTAATTACTTGAAGTATATGATTAATTAATATAACAAGGTATCATAATTCATTAATATCAACTTAACACAAGCACACAATTAGCCACAATTCGTACTTTATTAACCACAATTTTCAAGTGTATATTTGAATAGAAAACATTGTCAATGAGTATCATGTATATTTGAAAACCTAAATATCATGCATACTTGAACACAATTTGAATGGTTAATGAATACATGTATATTTGAACACCTAACATTTTGGTTTATGACATCCGAAATCATACTCAATTGTACTGGGTAGATGATTAACGAGTTGTAACACATTGTTGTATTCATTAACCATGTAATCGAATGACGTACCGATAAATAGATAAGCGCGGAAATGACAAAAGTCCAATAGCGGCCAAGATGAGCATCAGCAAAGTAAGCACCTAATATGGGAGTCATAAAAATGGTGCCAATCCAATTGGTGACATTGTTAGAAGAGGTGACAGTGCCTTGGTGAAGCTTCTTTGTCAAATACACGAACAAATTTGATGATATTCCGTAGTAAGCCATTCTTTCAAATATGCCATACACTGCATGAGACATGTCATGAATTTATTCAACCAAAACAATTCTCAATTCAATGGGAAAATGCCAATAAGGTTTGAACATATGAGAAGCTTATCACCAATATATGATAGTGAATTATGGAAAAAAACAATATATGATAGTGCTAATTTAAAGATGAATGTGACCATATATGATTTGGGAAATAAGGTTTACGAGCATCAAGGGCTCGATGTCAAATCATTTTCGACATTTCACTTCTATAGCATGTTTCTCTAAGAATATCCGGAGAGGTTTTGATATTATTTGGCTTGAGTAGTGTTTGCATTATTTAGAAAGAAAGAAACAAACGAATTTTTCAGCACAAAGATAAGTGCATGCAAACCTTAAGTGATAAAATTAAGTTTCAGGCGTTTTGGTGGTTGAAAGCGAACATACCCAACCTTCGTTTTCAATTATCACAACTGGTGGACTCATCCTCTTCACCGTCTAGCTTCTGTTTCTTCGTTGCAATTGTATTGCTTGTTTATGTTTTATGGCTCAGAGCTATTATAGTTATTTGACTCTTGATTTCTGTTTCTAATACATCTTATGCACATCTTGTGTTGGAAGGACTTGTTTGCGGTGGTTATTTATATATTCCTTTTTTTTTTGAGTTGATCATCTAAAGCAATTAGTTTAGAGATAGGAAAACGATGAAAACGGATGAAAGATATAAGGAGAGATATAAGGACTTATATATTTCATCTGTTTGCATCGTTTTCCTATCTCTTTGTCTTTCTTTACCCTTTCCCTCATTCCTTTTACTTATTTCTTTTAGGTATTTACATCTCTCAAGTTTCTATTAATTGTTGCTGACTAAATTCTAAAAACAATAATTTTTTTTAACTTTTTGAAAGTCATTAATAGATTTCTCAAAAAGAATGTGAACAATGGGATTAATATATATGGTAAAAAACAGCACTAATTTATTTGGTAAAAAAGTAGCATAAAAGTCAATGTCCATACTACCTATTTAAATAATAAAAACTAGATTTAATTTTATAACAAGTCTTTTAAAAATGTTGTGTCTTTTGAAAGTGAATTATAGATTTATCAAAAGGAAAGTGAATAATAGCATTGTTTTATAAAAACTAATGCCAATACGACCAATTTAAATAATTAATTTCATATATAGTTTTATTAAAAGTCATTTACAATTGTTTTAGCGATAATGATATAATATAAACATGATGATGTTTTATCTTATCTTAGACAATGTTTCATGTGTATCTGATGATAAATTAGAATATACCATATAATGTTCTATTACATATTTTAGGAAAACAAATAATTATAGATATATTATATGTAAATGGAAAAATTACAATGTGTGAAATTTTTTTATTTAATTTGTAAAAACATTAAATTAAAATTATAATATTTAATTACAATTTTATTTTTTGTTTTAAATATTATAATTCAAAGATTATTTTCAATAATATTTAATAGTTTTTTTTTTAAAAAAGTTTTTTAGATTTTCTAAAATGACAAAGTTACCATTATGGTGATTTTTTTTATTTCGTTATTGGCCTAGTGACCAACAACATACACTTGGTGAGGGGAAACGTGGTGACTTGATTCAAACTCGTGATTATACATAAAATGTTCACACAATTAAATCATCATGACAAAATTATACATTGTAAAGTAATTATTTATACTAGCCTTGAAATTATAAACAATATTTTTTTATAAAATTTTGATTTTGATTTTCTTTATAAAAATTGTAATTTTAATTTTTTATTAAAATAATCTATATGCATAGAATTTTGTGACTTTTAAATATTAATAAACGATGTTTATCTTTTTATCCAGAATATAACAACTATAATGATGAAACTTTTATTTTTATTTTATCAGGTTAGTTTAAGTAAAGAGACATGATAGATAAACTGACATGATTGAGACATGTCTCTTTTATCTAGGCCATCAAACGTCACCTTAAGATTTTTCATACAAATTAAAAATATCTTACAACCAAGGTGTTCATATCTATCTATTAAAACATCGATGTATATTTTTATCATGACCATATAACGTCTTCTGTCAAAAAAAAAGACCATATAACGTCTCTTATTTTTCACTGTAAAGATTATAAATACTCCATTACAAACAATCTCGTAAAAAACCATCCTAATTATATCAAGATATAATAAAAAAATCTTGTAAAGGTAGATTATATTGCATTTCTTAACTCTCTTGTTTTGAAATAAAATAAAAATACTAATACAATAAGAGTTTTGCAATGAAGAAAATAATTTCACATGACATAATGAAAATCATGCCAATAAAGTGTGTGTGAGAGAGAGATGGTATACCAACAAGGAATGAGCAAGCTTTCCAACGACCTGTCTTGGATCTTAGAACAGGTTTTCCATTAAGATCAATAGTCCCATCTTGTGTGTACTCAATTGCAATGCCTTCTTCCATTGGCATAATAATTTTTTGGAGCAGGGAGCATCAACAATGCAAATATATATTTGTTTTCTCTAACAAAGGAACTACACTAATTTATAGAGATAGATTGATGTTCTTGAGGCCAATTATCTGTCGATTTATATTTGATCTAATCAACAATAATAAAATACTGTTTTTTTTTTGTTGCCAAATATAAAAAGTATTTGTAATCAATTTTGTAAAAACTTTTTATCAAATATTGTTATATAATCACTATACTAACAAAAGTTTTCACCAGAATGGAATAACTTAAATAAAAGAAAATGGAATAACTTTTTCCTTAATAAGAATCATAGCTGACCACCTTTAAATGCAGGTTTCTATCATAGAAATTTACAAACACCGTTTGTACATTTGTGTCTACTTTATATTTTATTTTATAAAAGTAATATTTGGAAACTATTTAAAAGTGAACTAAGAAAATAATAAATGAAAGAAGAGTGTAAAGTGATAAAAAAAATAAAAATTAATTGCTCATTTTTTGCTTCATAGTTATTAACTTTTTTATTTACTTGAACAAGAAAGATTAAATGAAAGCAAATCCCACAATATGAACTTGTATGAGTTTTCTGATGTGCATATTTGGTGCGACACTTGTGACGGGGTTTGAATCATGTGTTGAACAAGAGTAATATATGTGTCAAACTTGCATGAGTTTTTCCGACGTGCATATAATTTGGTGTGGCACTTGTATGCCACTTGTTCGATTCTGACATGGACATCGACACATAAACATCGCTAACTTAAAAACATTGGACACTGACACCTCTATATATATATATATATATATATATATAAAAGATCAAAATTGAGAATCAAAATATTTGAACAATTTATTTCATTTAAAAGAAAAATTAAAACAAGATGTTGATCTTATCGGATTCGGTGAGACCTAAAGACGAGGAACCGTTGAAAGAATATGTTGATGACGCTTGACCGAGGTCCATGGATGAATGAAGGGGGAAAGACCTCCAACGCACAAGTCAATATTTGATTGAGATGAGTAGCTAGTGTTAGAATGAGGCATACCATGTAAGGTCTTTATGGTAGCCTTATATAGACCTAGGAGATAGAGTTGGGTCTTATTGGATCTTTACCTTGTGAATGGTCTATGACTCTCAAGGGACACGTAAAAGTAGATTAAAAAAGTTATAATTGGATCCATCATAAAAAAGTTATATATGGTTCCCTCTGAGGGGTCATTATTCTGGTGCGGACTAGGGAGAGTCCATGTTATAGTCCGTCTACGTGTAGGCTGTGACGGGTACGTAGATCTAGTCAAGTGTGTTTGACCTTTTATTTGCCCATCTACAATTGAAAAACCTAAAAATATTGTAATCAATTTTAATATCTTTGATCACTAAATTTAATATCTTTAATCACTAAACGATCAACAATTTTATGTGTTTGAGATGCGTCTAAAAAGTCTCTTAGGAAATTATTATTTGTTAAACTTGTCTGAGTTGTTTGATACGGGTTCAGACATCGATCTATGGAAAGTCATAGCCAAGAAAATAACAAAATTGGAAACTTGTTTGAGTTTTTTGACTGATGTCGAACAGCAAAACACGCCTAGTCTTAGAGGTGTTATGCTTTCATAGGTTGTTAGTTTTATTTGTGTAGGGTAAATTCTCTAGGGCTCCATAAGTCATAGTTTACTAGTAAAATTGGAAAAATATTATTACAAAGTACGTTGTAACTGGGGTTCGAATGACGTCTCATTCACTAATATATGTGAGTTTTCAAATGGTTGTTGCTATTTGTATATCTAAAAGAAAAATATCTCGAGCTTCCAAATTGTCTCGTTAGAACCAACAATTCATTTAGCTTAAAATCTTAATTTGGCCGAACTTCTTATTTCAATGTTCGTTCATCATGTTTGCAAAAATGTTCATAATCAGTGATAAGACATTCAACATTTAAAATGAAGTTTTCCTTATAAAAACATTTAAAATGGAGAATAAAAAACTTTTTCACCCTAGTTGAAAATTGAAAACCATTTTAAATGAATATACTTCAAGAAATTTATTTTTCACCTAATTTGGTTTCCATTCACTCAAACAATCAGAGACTTTGTACAAGCCTTGACACTTAAAGTCAAGGGCGCAGGGTCAGTCCTAAATTTTTTGGTGTCCTGGGAGAATAAATAAAGTGTGCCATTTTAATTATTCGTATGTCTCTCTTTTTGTATTTTTTGTTGCAAAAGATTCATTATAATCAATGTTCTTTAAAAATATATTCTCAATATAAAATTAATAAAAACTAGTTACAAAAATATATTTGTATTTGATACTAACTACTAAATAAAAATAATAAATTTGATGCCCTTAAAAGAATGGTGTTATGGGCGGTCGCCCCTCCCACCCATGCTTTGGGCCACCCCTACATGGGCGTAGGGTAGTGTAATTTAAGGTAGCTTTGGCTGCCTGTTTTACAAGCCAATTTTTTTATTTTATTTTATAAAACCTGTATTTTTATATTTAGTTACAATTGTAATGTTAATCTAACTACTCCAAATAAATCTATTTGTTAAAAGTATATAAAAACTATAACGCCCACACTAAACGTATCTAGAAAGTTTAGCATGTGCATTAACTTAGCATTGGATACATTAGAATTTACAACATTATCAATCCGATTCATAGCTATATACACTTGAAAACATCTAAACATCCTACAACCGGTACGAACGAGCACGTTGCTGAATATCCATCCGTCACATGCCACTACATCCTGCTAAACCAACATGCTGATCTGAAACAAAATAGGATTGGGATGAGACATAATGTCTCAGTGAGTTCTACCTAATCCTAGGCTATAGGTAACCTCGGGGAAAACCTAGGATCACCACGTGTCTACAATACAACCTGTCGGTTGATTATACGTGTGTGGAGCATTCTTACCTAGACGGTAGTGCATACTAGGACCGTCACAAGGTTTTACATAACATGGGTTATAAGTCTTGTCATCTTCTACGTGTCATGGCGGTCAAGGGAACCTAAGACCGCTACTTAGGATACGATAATCGCATCGAAACCTAAACATAGGTCATTCATGACATAGTCCTAAACTGGACGATCGGGGAGATACTAGAATTGTTGACAGTTCATATTCATAGTCTTGCCTTGATACATAAGCTTATACATACTTCATAGTCTAGCATAAACATATCATATCATAATTCATAACCATTCATTATGTTAGAGGTTAGCGTTGAACAAACAATATTATCTGAGTTCATTTTACGGAGTGTGTCGTGTGGAGTAACCCTGAGTACAATCCCATACATGACCGATGAATTCCTAGCTAAGGTACATCAGACTGCCTCAGTGTCATGCGGGCCCACCTTGCGGTGCGTAACTCGTCCCCAAAACGTGAACCTCTTGGAATCCCCCTTGGCGTGGATCGCAAGAGACACGACACCTCCATCTTGCTTAAAGTCTTGTTCATACATGATGACTTATACATAACTTACTTAAATAATCACCACGAGTCCGTAACCTACTTGATTAGCAGTGGATCATTTCGTGCATAGTCTTGATCATACATAACTTATACCTAATGTGTTTAGGTTACATGATAACATACTTATTCTCGACTACCTAAGTCGAGGCTCTAGAATCTTCCCCATACTTAAACTGAATTCCTACCCGAGCATAAATCAAGAATATTATCGTGCTCTCATATGCCACTCACCATTGAAAAATGTTAATGTTAGTCATGCATATCATTTATAATACTTCAATATGTAATGCGCATTAGTTTCTTGACATTGAGGCTTTGTTAAAGTTACAAAAGTTTGCAAAGAAAAGCATCGGATTGCATTCTGGACCACAAGAAGAATTTTCAAAAATGCTGTGTAGGTGCTGCACGCTTAAGCGTGCTCCCAAGCGTGCAGTTCGCTTGTCAGTACGCTTAAGCGAGCTTGTAAGCGTGCAGAGCCTGTAGTTACGACGTTTTGCACGCTTGAGCAAGCAGTGCATGCTTAAGCGAGCATTTATCAGTCCAGAAATGCAGAATTCGTATTTTTGACATAAAAACCTCAAAATCAAGCTTTTAATGATCACATTACACACATAAATCATGGAAAACATCCTAGGTCCTTTGCATGAAAACAATTAACACAAATCCAACAATTTAATGGCATAATGGGTACTAAAATCATACATTCATAACTTAACAATATCATGCTTTCTCACATAGATACACACAAACCCAAGGTGGAAAGCTATCTAAAGAACTCACTTGATAAATTTCAGAATGCTAGCACAACTTCAAACTTCAACATCTAACTTCCTTCAACATCAAAACCTAGCTCCTTGATTCTTTCTTTGATGATATAGAGTTGGAAATCAAGCTAAAACCAAGTTCCTACTTGCTCCTAGTTCATGAGAGTACTAAATCTTGAGTACAAAACACAAGGGAAAGGTGTTTGCAAGCTTGATGGGAGGAAGGGAGAGAGAGAAGGCGTGAGGTATACAGAGAAGGGAGAGCAAATCCCAAATTCTGAATTGTAGAGAGAGAAAGCATTAAGGATAATGAAATATTTATGACCTCCAACCCTCGTATACTCCTTACGCGTAAATACCAAAACACCCTTCGTTTTAATCGTATTTTATCTTGTCTTTGATAATTACGCCCGTGCTTAACCGACACTGCATCATAAAACATTCTTTGTCATAAACGAATTTCCTGAACATTTATCCTCTGCTACGTTCGGCTGGTAATATTCCAATAACTAACGAGTGGGGTATTACAAAAACAGGAAAGACAAAAAATGATCACTTGATAAATAAATTTATTCTCTTTATTTTGACATTTTCAATCTTTGTAGTAAATACACAGATATTTTTGTTGATAACAAAAATTGTCAACCTAAGATAAATATTTTTGTTGACAACGAAAATTGTCAACCTAAGATACATAAAAATTAATTTTTACTTTTATTTATATTGGACTCCTCTGGAAAATTCAGATTACAGATACTTAATAGTAGAGATAATGCTAGATATAGCAAAACCCACTAATTATTGGTGCAAGAAATACTAACAACAGAAGGCTTTTATTTATATGGTCAAGTCTTTGCATATTTCTTCATATTATCCAATGTGAGACATTTTCCCAACACTAATTCAAGACATATCTCAACAATCTTCAACAAGAAATGGCGAGAAACGAAAACAGATGGGAGGAAACATGAATTTGTTGTGTTGAATAGTTTTGGTTTTGGAGAAATTTTTTTGAACGGAGGAAGTAAAATGAGAGAAGGATTCTAACATGATGGTGGTGGATGAGTTCTTTGGGACTGTTTTTTCTTTTTAATGAAATGTATATGGAGCTGGAGTTAAAATTATGACATTGATGAATGTGGTGTGTATATGTTCTTTGGGATTGAAAAGAACATAGACGAATTAATGAAAATACGAGTTTGATGAATTTTTGAGTGATGAGTTGTTGGCAAATTAGGAATTTGGTGTTGAAGTTGAAGATTAAAGAAGGGAATACTTTTTAGGGTTTGATGTTTTAATTAAAATATTTTATGTCTGTAAATATGAGAAAAAAATTAAACAATTATATTTTGATATAATGCAATTTTTTTAATTGTAAAAATGAGTCAAATGTTACTTAACCAATATATGTACGCCACATCGTCAAAAATGTGCCAAATTGTCAAGAAAGTAGCAGCAAGGGTATTTTTCATATTTTTTAAGGACATCCAACCAAGCCACATTTGCACGGACCATTTGCTTATTTAAAACTTTTTTTTACTGGACTCCCAAAAGCACAATAAGGGATACTAGGGTTAAGTATCGTATTCTATGGTTTAGATTGATAATTGGATGCCTTGAGAATGCTCTCAAGGGTTGTATTTATAGTCTTCTATGGGCCTGATTTGTGATTACTTGGGCAGCAAGTAATTGGGGTATTTTGGGTATTTGGGCGCGTTCTGGATGCTTCTAGAAGCGGGTAAAGGTGGCGTCCTAGGGAGGACGCGCCTTTGAGTCTGAGGGCCCTTTTGGAGGATGCTGAGGTCTCTGGGAGGGTCTAAAAGCCCTTTTGAAGGCCTTTTAGGTCTTTAGGAATACAATGACAGTTAAATAAACCTATTTGTTAAAAATATGTAGAAACAAGACAAAAAAATTATCACTTGATAGGTAAATTTATTCTTTCTATTTTGATACTTTGAATATCTATAGTAACTACAAGATAATTTTGTCGATAACGAAAATTGTCAACCTTATTTTGATACTTTGAATATCTATAGTAAGTACAAAGATAATCTTGTCGACAACGAAAATTGTCAACCTAAGATTCATAAAATTTTATTTTACTTTACATTTATATTTTGCCCCTTCGTTAAATTCCGTCTAGCTCCGCCACTCATCAAAGATGTGGTATAATCTTCTCGTTTCTGATTTCCGATCAGTTGATACTACTTGCTTTCTTCTCTGTAAGTTTTGATTCAAGAACTTTTAGAGAGTTAGAAACTTCAGCTCTGGACACAGAGAACTTTGAAACAACCACAAAGAAGACGAAGTTCAAGACATTTAGTATCGCCAAAAATGCATAGTAGTAATCAAGATGAGAAGCATTCAAATTGTTCAAAATCCACCCTCGACCGCCATGTTTCTCAGTGACATGTGAAACTGTTGAGAGAAGAAAAGTGCTGAGAAAACTACCAATTCCAGTAGTAGTTAATGAATATGATGTTAATCAACATCAATAAATTTTTTTGGACAAATATAAATAGTTTTTGCAATAATTTTTTATAAAATATTGTTAAATAATCACTAAAAATCGTTTTCATCATAATGGAATAACTTTATTTTTTTTTATGCAAGGAAGTACTATTTCTATTTCTTTAAGATGGACGAAATGATAGTAGTCACTGAAAATTCATATACACAAGTGGAGGAACTAGAGTTTGAAGTTCGGTCACAACTTTTGACTTAACAATTTCAACATTCTTGTCAAATTATAATATAATTTAAAGAAGAAAGGAAATGAAATTTGTAAAAATAATTACACATTTTGTTTTAAAAAAATGTTATATATGATTTTTACATATATTAATAATTGTAATAGATAGAAGAAAGAGTTTGACAAAAAGAAAAAGAATAGTAATTTTACATTTTTTTTTTGAACTAAGTGTGAAGAACATCAATGAGAAGTGTAAACATCTCGATAAAGTCTGCACCTTCAAGAAACTTCCATCATTTGCCACTCACTCATATATATTATTAGAAAAAGGAAAATATTGTACAAGTTATCTTATTGATTATTAGTATGTTTCTTATTATTATAAATGCAAAGTGAAATATAATGTTTCTTTGGAAGTAAAGCATGTTGTATTAGTTAAAGGATCTAATTGAAGAAATAAATATTTTTTTTAAGAAAAGAAGAAATTGATATTATAGTGAATACTGAAAATAAAATTCATTTTACTTTTTTTGATGAAAAAATATAAACAAAATCTATTTTAATTTATTTTTTTATTAAATTGACCCTCATTGTGAAATATAGAGTATGGGTTTCTTTTTTACAAACAGTATAAATTATATTCACAACGCAAAAATATGGCTTAGTGGCATACTGGTAGTATTTTGAAATAAACTCAGAACTTGAGTCACCCTTGGAACATATTTTTGGCTTTATGGAAAATTACAAGCAGGGAAACACGTTAGAAAAATAGAAGGAAATGACAAAAATTCATGAGAAAAAGATAGTCAAGTCTCTTTCTGCATAGAAAAAATCGGAGCTGCCTAAAGATACATATGAGGTGAGAGATATTTAAGTCAAGGGGAGCTTTTACGGTGCAGTTAGGAAACTGACTTTTTTGAAAAAGATAATTTTAATTTTAATGTTTGATTTATTTTTAAATTGTTGATTACTGATTAATGATCAATAGTAATTCATCTAGTAATGTTTGCAACATCTTGGACTTATATGTACTATTTTATCGTTGACATCTTTAACATGCAAACATATTTGATGATATTATGTGATAGTCTTGAGTGTTGCACTTTGTGGGGCGTTACACTTAAAATAAGGTAGGATAAAATTAGATTAAATGTAGTCTTGTTAATCTGATGAATTAATGATACTATGGGGACTGGACTTTTGATGCCACTGTACAAACAGTGGGGTGTTACTCACTACAATTTTGATGTTGTAGTGTTAACTTCATCAGAAAAGTCAGTGATTTGTTAGGACCTAAAGTAGTGCAAGAGACTATGGAGAAGGTTAAGATGATTCAACAGAACATGAGAGCGTCTTAGAGTAGGCAGAAGAGTAATCATGATAAGAGGAGGAAGGACATTGAGTTTTAGGTTGGTGATCATGTTTTTTTGAGTGTGAATCTTGTAACCGGTGTTGGACGTGCTTGGAAGTGTCGGAAGTTGACTCCTCGTTTTTTTGGACCGTTTGAGATTGTTGAAAAGGTTAGGGTTGTAGCGTATCGGATTGTGTTACCACCGTCTATGTCGAATCTTCATGATGTGTTTCATGTGTCTCAGTTGCGGAAGTATGTGTATGATGCGTCTCATGTGATTCAAGTGGATGACTTAGAAGTAAGTGATAATTTGATCGTTGAGACTTGGCTAGTTAGGATTAAGGATCGAGAGGTGAAGCGTTTATGAGGCAAAGAGATCGTTTTGGTGAAGTTGATTTGGGTTAGACCAACTGGTGAGAGTGCTACCTGGAAATCAGAGAGTAGGATGAAGGTTTCGTATCCGAAGTTGTTTCCTTCAAGTAATTTTCGAGGGCGAAAATTCTTTTTAGAGGGGGAGAGTTGTAACAGCCCGATTTTCGTTAGATTTATTTTAATTCATTTTTATATGTGTTTATATGTGCTTGTACGTGATTAATTGTCTGTGTGTGTATTTTGGTTGGGATTATTAGAATTCGGTGTTAGAAGGGTATTTTAGTCATTTTGGACTTGGGGGTATTTTGGTCATTGTGTGAGCAAGGGTAAATTAGTAATTCCACTGTGAGGATTATTTTTAGTATTTCAAGTGGGAACCATTATTTTACTAAGTTACTAGTGGGTTGTGGTAATTAGTTAAGAGCCGGTAGCTATTCGTTATTTTTAACCGTAAGTGAGTAGAAACTTTGTGAGTTAGTTAATGAGAGCTTTAAGTCCATTAAGACATTTTGAAGGTTAAACCCATTAGAGAGAGAAAGAGCTAGAGGAAGAGAAAAACGGTTAGAAGAGAAAAGCTTGAAGATCAAGAATGGGGTAGAGATTCAAGGAGCTATATTGAAGTTAAGGCTAGGTTTGTGCTCAATTGAGGTAAAGGGGATAATGTTCTATCATAATCTTTAAGTTATAATCCCTTTTTTTACTCATATTCAAAAGTGCTTATTTGTGAAAAGTGATAAACTGTGAATTTAAATGGTGAAATTCGGGCTCTTATTTTAGTGCTATGTTTGAGTATGTGGATTTGATGATAATAAGTTGTTGATGTTGAATTTACATGCTAGTGATATATATATATATATATACTTGTATTTTTCTCAAAATTAGTGAAGTATGTTATTGTTGTTGTTGGATTGTTGAAGAATTCATGGTTAATTGATGTTGTTGTTGTTATGAGATGTTGTTTGATGATTGATGTCATGGGTATTCATAATCATGGAGTTGTGGTGTGAATTTGAGTTGTTTTTGAAAGTTTTATGAAAAATGGGTGAATTGGTGATTTGTGATGGAATGATGTTTTGATTCAAGTATTATATGGTTTTGAGTGCCTTTTTATGTTCATAAACGTTTAGACAAACTTTAGGGACAAATTTGGGTATTGGGGAATCAAAATTGGGGTTTTGGAGTGAAAATGGAGTTTTTCCCGAGAGTTGAGTTTGTTGTGAACTGTCCAAGCTCGCAATGGCGAGTAACTGGTGGCCATGGCGAGTGAAGCAGTCTGTCAAGCTCGCCACGGCGAGTAAATGGTGGCCATGGCGAGTTGCTCGGTACAACAACTCATGTTTTATTCGTTTTAGGGTTTTGGGGTCGATCCGGACCATTCCAAACTGATTCTTTTGATGTAATTAAATGTAATTATGCTTTTTAAACCTATGTAAACATCAATTGAATTGATTTGAACTTGGTTTGATATATCATACCTCAAACTTTTGAAAACGTCAAGAACATCGATTTTTTCGAAACTTGTTTTTCTTAAGGAAAAAGGGTGGGGTTAAGGTTGTATACTGATTTTATGATTTCTAAAAATGGTTGTGATTTATTTCATTGAGTTTTAACTTGTTTTTATTTGAAAGTGGAATTCTTTTGAAAAAGAATAAAGGGAGACGAACCTTGTGATTTTTATGATTTCGTCGCACTTGGCCAGTGAATCGCACATGTATACTCAATTGTACTCATATGTGATCTAAATGTATACATAGTTGAGGCACTAGAACTTGTTTGCTTAGTTTTGATTCAATTGTCTCAATTGTTTCAAGGTTGTATGAATGATTGTTAGGTGTGGAATATGATGATATCATAGTATGGTGTACTTTCTTCTTTACTTGAATTGTGAGAAATTGTATGAAGTTGTTTAGTTGTGTTGAGGTAGTTGTCGTCGATTATTGCATATATGCTAAATGATGGTGATATTGTCGGTGAGTGCATATATGTGAATATATGCATAATGTGTCATATGTTCATGCATTCATAGTTATGAGATATTTATATCCAGTTGAGGTGATTATGATGTGTTGTTGGCATCATGGGGTGACGGCCTAGACGTTGTTGGTGACGGTACCACATGCATGTAGGGATCGTGTCTAGGGGCATAATATGTTGTGGCATGTGTCCTAGTCGTTTTAGTGCTTGGCGTTTGATGTGATTGGTGGTTTGCATAATTATGATGTTGTGAATTTGTTTGTGTTGATGAATAATGTTGAAGTTAAATTATCTCTCAATTTGAATTATTTGAAGTTTACTTTGATGAATACATTTTCAATTATTTATCTCTGATTATAATTGATGTGAAGCTAACCCCCAGTGATCTTTGGTGGATTGCCTACCTATTTGTATGAAAGGGTAGACGACGTGCATGATTAATCTTTTAGAGTGCTTGGTGAGTTGCTTGAGGATAGCGGGAGCTTCCTCTGTTTATCTGTTAGAGTCTTAGTTTAGGCTATGATTAGGATGTCAGACTTTATGTTATGCGGGATCGATTATGTTGTTGAGATTTTACCCATATGTCGGGATTTGAAGATTTTATATGGTGATGTATGTTTGAGTTTATGACATGAATATTTGGAGATGTATGTTATATATCCACTGCGATTTTTGACGAATTTTTATATGTGTGTTTTGAGGTTTATTGGAGACGTGACATATATTTCTTGAATATTTGTACTATTCGCGTGTTTTATCGCTTTAATAGAAATAGGGTGTTACATGTACCGGCACGAAACCAAATTGAAAAAAAGAGGTTTGTGATGTTTGCAAGCACGAAACTTAGATTTTGAGGGTGGTGAGGTAACTTGACCGTCAACACGAATAAAAAGTTTACTCACTAGCAACCCACGGCGACAAAAAACAGCGAGCATTCATGGCTATTTCGAGCCTAATGGTCCATTGTCAAATTAATAGTAACTCGGGTAAGACGGCGGCGGCGGTGTGAATCTGTTGAGAAACAGAACCACCAACCGAACACAATCGACTACACTTAAAATATCTCGCTTGAACAAACACAACCAGTCGCATCAATGACGAACATACTCCAACACTATGATGGAGGCGTTTTGAACAAGAAACATTACGACCCAAAAAAGGCTGCGACAAATTACAAAACTCAACAACAGTGTCAGATCCGCAAAGAGCGAATGCAGATCACGCATATCAAAGCAAAAACGCACCAATCCAGATCTTGCTAGTAAACCCAGATTTTGAAACCGCAAAACCTTGACAAACCGTTACTTTACTACTAGAAGAAGCCAAGAACAATTTGGCCGTCGTCGTACTATTATGCATTACCCTGAGAGGGTTGGGGTGTGATGGTGCGAAGAACAACTTTCATCGCACCACCAGTTGTCATGGTTACATCGTGGAGGCAGAGGTTGGATTTGGGGGAGTGAGGCGACGATAAGCTTAGAGAGAAGGCCGAGAAAGGTATTTAGGAGAGAGAAATGTTTTTTTGTTTTATTTGTTCATCTTAGATGTTTATTTCTTTATATATTAACAAAAAATTGATGCATCTATTCTGAATGTCAAATAAACATTTATCAATTTTGAAACAATAATCGTAAGGTTTGTATTATTCTTGGTATAGAATCAATATATTTTTTCTTTCTTTATACATTGTGATTATTTATTTTTAATGGAAGTTTTACTTCATTATTATTTTTTATTATAATAATTATTATTATTTTATTATTAAAAAATATTTTATTGTTGTCGATGCTCTAATATTAACAAGGATGATAATGGGCGTCCACAGGTATACATAGTAGTTTTTTTTTGTTTTTGAAAAGAGGGTATATACATGGTAGTTAACTCTTTCTATTTGATAAAAATGCTATTTATGTCGTTCTCACATTCGTGTGAATGTTCGCTTGACGAGTATTAGTGGATATTAGGGGTGTTCGCGGTGCGGTTTGGTTCGGTTTTGAGCATAAAAGTCATACAAACCGCGAGATAAAAAAGCATGTGGTTTGGTTTGGTCCGGTTGATTTTTAAAAAGTCATCCAAACCAAACCAATGCGTCTTGGATTGGTTCGGTTTGTGCGGTTTATCGCGAGATAAAAAAAATATTATTAACTCTAATATTGCCAACTTGTTACAAAATAAAAATAGGATTTTGTTGTTTATATGATAAAATATTAGGTAAAACTTATATCAAAATAGGTAAAATTAAGAAGAAACATAAGCATGAAACAAATTACAAGGAAGTAAAAGAAATAAATTCATCACTGGAAATGAATTGAAAGAGATGGAAAAGAATTAGAATCGAACTTGATGGTGCAACAATGCAAAAATCGAATCGAAAGAGATTATTCTTGAGCTATGTAATTGGGCTAGTACATGTTTAAGTAATATTCATTATTCTTGCGGTTTGGTTTGGTTGCTGAGATGCAAACCGCAAACTGAACCGAACTGCGCGGTTCATTGCAAAAGTCATCCAAATTCATCCGAACAAAGTGCGGTTTTTTGCAGTTTCGGTTTGGATTTGTTTGGTTTGCGGCTTTTTTATTGGGTTGGTTCGGTTTTGAACACCCCTAGATATTACCGTATTTACAAATATTTGCAAATATCAACAAGTAAAATGAATTTTTTATATGAAAAAAAATGCATTATTATAAAATAATTGAAATTATGTAGAATTTATCCCTTAAATTTTATTATTAATAATTGTGGCACTAATAGTCATTTTTTAAACAATGTCTCTTAAAGTTACAAAGTCGAGCTTTTACAACTGAGCTGACACCTCTTAGCCTCATTCATTCTATTTTCATAAGACAAAAATATTATACCATACACATTTACTAATCAAACAAAAATCATTAATTAGTAAATCCAGTTATGTTTTATTTTATGACGAGAATATTTTTACGTAAGTAATGCGACAATTGTATAATTTTACTAGTTTAATAACGGGTACGGATTGCTGCGAGTTCGGGTACTTAAAATGTGTTTATTTTATTCTATATGTGATGATAATTTTATGAAATTCAATTAATTTCATCTGTCGGTGCATCTATTAATTTACAGGTACTTAAAATATCGTTTATTTTATTTTATATGTGTTAATAATTTTACAAAATCCACTTAATTTCATCGGTTTGTGCTTCTATTAATTTACGGTACTTAAAATATGGTTTATTTTATTCTTTTTGCATGTATCCATTTTGATATTGCCTCATACCGTTCAATAAAGAATTTTATTTTGGAATATCATGCATATACAATTTTGATCATCCTTGATTATACTCTAACCGAACAACGTCGTGATTAATAAGTTTGGTGATAATTGATGTCTTTCGTACTCAAAACGTGTATCGCGTGGTTAAGTATTAATAAGTTTGGTGATAATTGATGACTTTCGTTCTCAAAACGTGTATCGCGCGGTTATGTATTTTTGTCATACTTTTCGATTTTCAAATTTCAGAACTCTCACTCAAGTCTCAATAAGTGATTTTATTTTTTTTTTTCCTTAAAAAAAAGTGATTTTATTATTTTTAAACATTTATCAATCAGTACCGACTACCGACATCTATAAAAGAAGATAATAATCGGTGGCAGAGCACACATGGGAAGCACATCAATGAAAATGACAATTACAAAATAAATCATAATAGTTCATATATATAAATGGTCTTGTTAATCAGTACTCTAAGGACAATGGTTAAGGATTCAAAAGAGGAAATAATTAATAAATTTAATGAAGAAAAACTTCATTTTTAATTTTCAATGTAATGAAAACACAAGTTCAAATAAAAAGTTTTTTCTTTAGACTTTTAAACAAGTGCAGTGCTTCAAATGCACTTGTTAGCATTTCCCTGTATTATATATCGATATTGTAGTTTTTTATTTTATTTTATGAAAACTCGGTATCCGATTCAAGAATCGACCAATCCGAGGGGATCAATCTCACCGCCCACTTGCAGGGACCCCATTTAAAGCCTGAGCAAGCTCTGTATGGACTTAACCCACCAAAATTGGCACCAGAAGAAATCGAGCCTGAGACCTTTGAAGGAGCAAACTTAAATATCTCAAACCAACCACTAGGCCAACCTCAAATGGGTTCAATAATGTAGTTAAAGAGGATAGTAAAGAGTTTTGTAATCACTAAACTATTTCACAAATTTTATTTTACACAATAGTACAATTTTAAAAAAAAAAATATTTTGCAATAGTACAAAATTGAGATTAAAGACCTCTAATTTTAATCTATTAGTGATAGTTGTGTTTAACAAGTGTAAATTTCTTTTGGATATCCACTTCTAAAATGAATGGCTCAAGATAAACCTTATCCCAAAAAACGATGACCAAAATTGAATTGGCTACATATAAATGCTTGATTATAACCTGACACATACACATACATAGGTTGATACTCGCCACTATTTAAACATGTTAGCATGCATACAAATATCACAATTGAATCAAAAACCAAAAATATGTCTTCCTCCAACTACTCTTTTATCTTATCCATCTCCTTAACATTCTTGATCTTACTATTGAACAAGGTGAATGCAGCAGAAACAACTTCCTTTTCCATCACAAAGTTTGTCCCAGGCCAAAAGAATCTAATCTTCCAAGGGGCTGCTGAAACTACCACAGGGAAGTTAGAACTGACTAAGGCAGTCCAGAACTCTATTGGTAGAGCTCTTTATTCTGCCCCTATCCACATTTGGGATAGCAACACAGGAAATGTTGCTAACTTTCAAACTAGCTTCACCTTTTCCATAAATGCACCTAACAGTTACAATGTTGCCGACGGTTTAGCCTTCTTCATTGCACCAATTGATACTCTTCCCCAATTACCAGGAGGATACCTTGGAGTTTTCAACAGCAAAACTTACAGTGCATCAAGTCAAACTATTGCAGTTGAAATTGACACTTTCTATAATTCTGCTTGGGATCCAAGTCCAACAAGTACAGGTATCACACCTCGACATATTGGAATCAACGTAAACTCTGTCGAATCAATAAGCACTGTGCCGTGGACCTTGGAAAACAATAAAAAGGCTAATGTTGTGATAGGTTATAATGGTGCCACAAATGTGTTGAGTGTTGATGTGGATTATCCTTTGATTCAACATTATGCCTTTAATAAGGTTGTTCCTTTGAAGGATGTTGTTCCTGAGTGGGTAAGGATTGGTTTCTCGGCTGCCACTGGAGCAGAATATGCAGCACATAATATTTTTTCTTGGTCTTTTGAATCAAAGTTGACCCTAGGTTTTAATAACATCAATGCCAACGTTTCAAGCTCTGTACAAGCTGCAGAGTGAAAACTTATTGATTACTGTGTATGTATGTGTGACCAACCTATCTAGGAAAACTATAATAAGACACCCGGTCTATTTATAAGAAATATTTGATTTTTTAGATTTATTGAGTAATTGATGTATCTTGTCTACAATATAGACCAAATACATTATTTATACAATAAATCAAAAAAGTCAAATGTTTCTTGTAAATAGTTTTGTGTGTCATCTTGTCATCTTGTATGTCAGTCAATGGTCACACAGTATCTTATTTTTAATAAACAACTATCAATTTTCTTTTAATAGTTTTGTTTGTTATCCTAATCCATTTGATATATAAAACGATGTATCATGATTTTATGAACAAACCACTTCAATAATCAAATAGGAAATGTGATTTCATATACAACAAAGTAGAATACGACTTGTCTAAAATAAACGGTAAAAGTATTAAAATCTCACATCTCATGTCAAAATTCCACACTTGATCCTTATTAAGTGTTCGCTTTCTCTTTGGAAGAACAAATTGATTCTAGCTGTTCATTATAAAGATCGGATTTACAACTAGGTACCGCGTGTTGCACCAATGCATGGGTTGGATTATAGCTTGTACTTAAAAAATAATAATTGTGATAAGTATAATCACATATTTTATTGATCTATAATATTTTAAATGCAGTGATATGATTATTTTAATATTAATTTATACTAAAATATGAGTATTCATTAAAACATATGAGAATTTGTATTGATTTATATCGTAGATTTGAGTAAATATTGTATGGACATATAATATAGTTGTTGGTGGATCCTATAATATTTAGTAAGTTGAAAAACATATATTATAGTTTATCTTAACAATGCAATCATATAAGAAAATTCTTTTACGCTATCGTAGTGGTGTAATAATATGTTGCTTGTTTGTTTTTTTTTTTTTTTTTCTTGGAATCTCATATTCTTTTCTATTAGAGTTAGAGTCAATGTCAATATAACTCATGAGAAAGATTGCAATAAGTTCAATTTAGGATATAATTAATCTTTGGTGGTTTTGTCTTTTTCATCTTTTGACGATGTTCTTTGAAATTACGAAACGTGACCTAACCGCTTACTTTTAGATTTCTATTTCTTATTTAAGGTCTTCTTTATTTATTGAAAAGATAATTCTTATGGTGATAAATTAGCTTATTTTGAACTTTCCTATCAAACTTTCATTTCTCAAATTTTATTCTGACATTTATTGGTCCATATTATTTTAGCCAACAATTTGGTTTACCTTATTGTCACTTTGCTTAATTCATATTTTTGTTTGTCTATTTTTTTTACAATTGAAGTTTATGTTCCCAGGTTTATTTAATCATATATAGACATTATGGAATAATAAAGGGTGATATGTTTTTTTAACCTATGCTTAATTACATTAATATTAGTATTATTAGATGGAATAAGAGTGAATTTTTTTTTTCTAAGAGTTGCACATCATCACGGTTATAGCTTAAAAAAACATCCAGGCTTTTTAAAATTCCAAAGACACATTTCAATATTAACGAGTATTGCTAACAACACTCTCTAATACTCACTATTTTATTGGTTTAAATCATTGTGTATCCAAACTTTGGAAATAGAACCCACACAAAGTGGTGGGACATACAATAATTTCATCCAATAAAAGAGTGAGTGTTGCTAGCATATTTCCTCAATATTAATATGCTTTAAAGATCAAAGGTACATATTCAACCTAAGACACTTGAAGGTGAGAAAAACACAAAAAGGGGGTTGTATTGTCAATTAGTTTTTTCTCCATTTTAAATTAAGTCCAAAGTCTAGAGTCTGATTTTGGAGCTATGTTTAGAGTCTAACGCAGCAGATATATATATATATATA
>Ga0315914_1001983_pt1 | contig 31289 bp, 17 predicted proteins | sample MpolenodulesMG_FD_203920 | JGI IMG/M metagenome (GOLD analysis project Ga0315914, IMG submission 203920) | Medicago polymorpha root nodule microbial communities from Los Angeles, California, United States - elongated nodules | ecosystem: Host-associated > Plants > Roots > Nodule | place: USA...
TTAAATAATAAATAGATAGAATGAATACCTTTGTTTGATTGGCTTAGAGGACTTAGATTCTTCCATCACAATCACTGTCACTTGATCTTCCATTGTTTAACAGCACTAGACTATATACTAGTAGAGAGCTCTCAGAAGTAACAATTTTGTGTATAGTTATTATTCATTCAATTTAACTTAGAGGATCTCAAAAATTGGTAACGGTTTATGAGTAATGGTAGCTGAGAAAGTGGAGTATCCAAGTCAAAAGTTTGATGAGATTTTTTCGAGGGTACATCTGTGCATGATTCATCCAAGTCCTTATTGATATTTGCTAAAATTTCTCTCAGAGAGACACTTGGTTTGGAAGATTTAGTAAAGAGAGAAAAATAATCAAGTGAGAAACAGTAAAGAAATACTCATCCATTTTAAAACTAATGTGTTACCTTAGACAATACAAAAATTAAATTAAATTGTTTCAAAATAAACGCATTTTCAATTCTCAATTCAATATTATTTATTCTACAAGTCCCTAAACACAGGCACTAATGTGTCTATTTTATTTTTTATTTAGTTTTTAGTTAAGTAACATGGTTAGAAATTCATCTCTTAAAGTGAGTAAATGAGAATTATAGATATCAAACTTTGACTCCCGTATATATAGTCATTAATTTTGGTGGTTTTGGCTCATATTTTGCATGTTTTGGTTTTGAAGCCAAGATCCCTTAGATGGACCTTCTCCTCACTTCTACTTTGGCAACATCCCAGAAATGAAGAGCCTTTTACTTCAAGCTCACTCACTCAAAGATGGTGTTCCAACATCCATTTCTCATAACCGACTTTCTTCTGTGTTTCCTCACATTCTCAATTGGAAAAAGCAATACGGTCAACTACTTTATCCTTTCTCGTAGTTTTTTAATTGTCGCATTTGCAGAAATATTTATTTCTTTTTATCAGATATTTTCAAAATTCAATGTAAGATTAATTATTAGTTTGCATGTTTTTGTTTCTTTTAATTTTTAATGTAATTTTAATTAGTTTATTTTCAATTATATGCACCACACCTAAGTTGTTATTCTTCATTTTGAATTTTTTTGATGAGAAAATATCAACCGTTAACAAGGTTAATTTGATTATTTTAAAAAAAAACAGAAGGTTAATTTGATAAATCCTTAAAAAAAAAGGGTTAATTTGATAAAGTTGTTATTCTTTTTCTTTTATAAATATAACTTCTTAATATTTGTGAAATTTGACTTTTTTTTAACGGTACTGATGGATTTTTCCGTCAGTAATATTATTATTATTTTATGTGTAATTTTCTGAATTATTAAGGGTTTATTCCGTCAGTAAAGTTATTGAGGGTTTTTTCTACATTACTGAAGGTGAAAGTTTAGACCGCCAGTAATTATTGAGTGTCTAAATTCGTCAAGAATACAATTTTGAATTCGTCAGTAATTAATTAAGGGAATTCTTGTAGTGAAAAAATTGTGTGAAATTAGAAGTGAAATAAATTCCATGGTAAATATGGTTTGAAATTAGTGAATATGCTTTAAGGTAGGAATCTCATGAATAACAAGTGGAATTTTAAAAGATAGTCTCTCGTGTGTGAGATAATTGATTGTGTTATGTATTTTATAAATTACATTAAACATGATATTATATGTGGTATAATGAATAGATTGAGTATATAAACTCATGATTTCAAAGGTGATTATTTGAATTCATGTCTTCTTCTAGATAAGGGATCATTGAGTTTGTCTCCGGTATAAAAAAATCAGAGACTAATTTGAGTTTATTTTTTGCTATAGAAGCTGGGTTTATTTGTATATGTGAAGAGAATATCATTCAAAAAATGTAAAGATAATATATGTTGAGATAAATAGATGAAAATTGTAGTCGGGTCAACACTAAAAAGATAAAATTAATGAACTATTTATTATTTGAGTAATAAATTAAACACTAATTAAAGTTACACGGTGGATAGTAAGTGAAGTGATAAGAAGGTCAATAGTTTTACACTCGTCAATAGTTCTACTCTCGTCAAGAACGTAACACTATGTAACTAAGATAATAACATTTTTCATTCCAAAATAAAGTTAAGCATAGTATTATTCAAAGAATGATGTTATACAATTTTTTCTAAATTTGAATGTATAAGATTGTTAGGAAAAACAATAGAACAAAGATGAACCCTATATTTGATTAAATGTATAAAATTGTTGGGAAAAACAACAGAATAAAGATGAACCTTATATTTGAAATGGAATCTCAAAGCCACATGCTCGTTCCAACATCCAAGCCAAGAATCTCACATATGAAAAAGAAAAGAAAAACATAACTTAAATCCTGAACAAGAATACTTTACTTTCACCAAAGAAACAGATATACTCACTTCCTAGGTCCACATTTTTTCTTAAAATATATACACAAAAATATAATTGGCTTTGTGATAGTTATTAGCTTTTGTGGTCTATCATTCACAAAATACAAAAACATCATGGGGATGATCATGAGTTACATGGGAGGATCAGGTCTCATGTTCTTTTATTTTCTACCTTTAATTGAACTAATTTTTTATTGCTAGGTTCTATTTTAACTTTTGTTTATTATTATATATTTGTCTTAAATTAAATTTGCAAAAATTTTTGTCATATCTCATCAGGTGAGGGAATAGCGTCCCAGACATTAGATCTTGTATCAGGAGCACTCTATGATCAATTTATGAAGAAAGAAGTTAAAGACTTTGAAGCCTTCCACACTGCCATTCTTGATATCTTCAAGTAAGCATGTCATTTCAATGGAAATTTTAATCATTTTACTTGTAAAAAAATAAAAATAAGTGGGGAAACTTTTATCTTTTTTTTTAATCTCAAACTATATACTAGTATAATGGTCTAAACATGAAAATTATTTCAAAGGAAAATTATTTTCAAATATTCATCTAAAATATGGTCATGGAAAGATTAAGGATTATTTTAATTTACAAATTCAAGAACTAAAAAACCAAACATTTTGTCATCAATGGTATGTATTTGCTACATTTTGAAAAATGATTATCAAATTTATCAAGAAAGTAGAATTGATGAATACCCTTAAATTTATATAACTTATAATTTAATAAATAAATGTTGAACTGATTTGAGTGAAAAATTATATGAATTGGAATAACGTAGTTCAAAGTTTTGTGAAGGAGAAAATACTAACATAACAATATATATACAACATTTGTCTATAAGACAAAAAAATAATTAACAATTTCCATGTACAACATTTAATATCAATTTGGCCTATAGTTTCTGATAATTTCTTTTTCTTATTTTTTACTAGTACTATCAACATGGCCTTGCCTGGTAAGCATTATGATGTACCATCACACAAAGAAATTGAGGTATTTTTCAGAGATTGGAATAATACATCAGAGGAAGATAAGAAGAAAAATATTTTCATTGATTTCATGATCAAGAATGTAAATATAAGCAAAGTAGATGATTCTATGATGATAACTGGAATAGTGGCACCTCCAGCAGCTATGGTAGCTAAGAGAACAGGACAATCTGTGCCTCAACTAAGTGTTATGAAAGCCATTCCTGATGTTATCTTTGTCCCAACTGCTACTATTTTAGCTCTCATTGCTGTTAAAGTCACCAAAAGAATGTCATTGAAGAAACTCAATCCTATTTAATTTTCACACTTAATGTAATAACAAGACTAATCTCCAATTGGTTGTAATTGTGCAATGTTTAGTTTGATGTTTCATGTTATTCATGTCATTTCCAATGCAAATAATTGTCAGCTTCAAAGGCAAAGAAGGTATAGCACAATAGTTCCAACAAGAAATAGTTTTTTTTATGACTAAAGAATAGAGCATGGTACCATATTAACATCATGTACAACTGAAATAATTCTATGTCGCAAATACGTAGTTATATGTGGTCGACATCTCTCACCTTACACGCAAAGTTTGTGGATTATGCAACCAAGGATGTATCGTCTTATGATTTCATATATACATGTTCTTCAGTAAGTGCTCCTCTTTTCCTTTCTCAACCCTTGCATTATTCTTCTTCCTCGTTATTACTAGTCTCACGATTTGAAATACGTTTCCCCATAAAAATAGACATCCTCATATGTTTGTGTATTTGAACACTCCTCGTCAATCATTTTATGTATAGCGTCAAATTTAGCATCCCAGGCTTCATGCTTTGCGAGTGATTCCTACCGGTTAATAGACATTGATACTAAAGAATTCAAATATGCACATAAACTAAAATTGTGAAACTTGTGTCAAAAGCATTGCTAAAAGCCCCGTAATGGCTAATTTGCCTTTGAACGGCTGTGCCTTTACCCCATGAGGAAGCTTTCTCTTTGTGCATTCTTCTTTTTGCTCCTTTGGCTTCTCCTCATGAGGAAGTTCTCCCTTTGAGTTAGCAATTTGCGGCGCTTGTGAGGTGGCCATTGGGGAGATACTATGTTCCTTTAAATTCCTTTAAACTGATAGAAAGACAAATTTCATAATAATGAAAATAATAACAATAAAATCGGAGAACATGTATATAAGAAATCAACTAAAACCCTCCAAAATTGAAAGGATGAAGGTACCTAGAGCAAATTATGGAAGAAAGAAAACCAACTCTCTGAAACCATGATCGATGAGGGAGGGAATAACGGCAACCCTTGCTTGAAGCAAAAGTCTAACAAGTATGTATATAATTACCACTGATTTCATGATTAAGAATGTAAATATGAGTAATGTAGATGATTCTATGATTATCAGCTATTAATCTCTAATTGCTTGTGAGCTTCGAGTTATTGAACAAATATTAAACTTAAAATAAATATAACAATTTTACACCTTAGACTAACGTGACAAAAAAGTTAAACTTTCATCTTCTAAGAACTTTTTTCTCTCCTTTTATATAACTCCATGAAATTTGACAATCCAAATGATTACCAATACATAAAATAAATTGACCATCAAATCGAACAAGTCAATATATAAATACAGTAATTTTGCGTAGTCATAGGTTCACAATTCGCTTTGTTTTGTGGTACAATACACAATTTGTCACTCTTAAAGAATTAAGTATGTAGGAGTGTATATATAGTTGGTACGCAATTTGCATTCATAATACTTTCAAATATTTGTGTCATTGTGTGCATCGCACATTTATTTATAACACGATTATTGTTTACCTAATATTATCAATTTGAAGTTTATATTATCAACTTGTTACTTCATAAATTTAAAGTTCAATTTTGTTAGAAAAGAATTTACAACGTTGTTTTCATATACTGATAGTTTTATTGATGTGTTAGCTAAGAGTCTTAAGATATCGAGATAACCTATGTGATTTCAAAGATAAAAATATATTAGTTTCAAAGAGTCACTCATGTCATAGTATTGGTGGGTCCGGTTAGTTTTTCTTTTTATTTATTTTAATTTTTCCTAGTTCGTTCGTTGGTGCTTCATTTTTTTGCAAATTTACTGAAAATTTTGATGACCCAATTCGCAAAAGTACCATGAAATGCTACTCAACTTTTTTTAAATTTACTGAAAATTTTGGTGACCCAATTCGCAAAAGTATCATAAAATGGTACTTCCAAACCAATTTTGAATTGCATTGGGTTAATTATGTTACAGTGGCAATTAGATAAGAGTGGCATCTGCATTTTACAATATCACTTACTAATCACCACTTGTGTACAATATCAATAATTATAAGATGTGCAAATATTAGTAATTCTGAGTTTATCTATTGGCATAAACACATTCTAGAGTTATGTATTTGGGTATGTTTAACTTATTTGAATTTATCCACTGACATAAACACTTGTAAGACTGTTTGAGAGAGCTTATGACATGTCCATTAATTGTTTTGAGTTTATTTTCACATGCAACTCTCCAAGATAGCTTGTGAAAACAACATATAAGTTTATAACTTATGAAAACGTTCAATTTTATGTTATCTTTTGTTATAAAAATAGCTTATATATAAACACTTATATGCTAAAAGCTTAATCTATAAGCTCTCAATTAAGTTGTTTATCAAAACAAGACCTTTGTATGCGAGTTATTAAAAAACTTGTTTGCTTTTGCATGCAGCCATGTGCTTGGTGTTCAAGGATTGTTGTCTCACTGACTGCATTGACAGGTGAATGATTTAAAGATGTGTCTTTTTTACGTGCTTCTCTGAAAGGAGAGGTTTTTTCTTAAAAGATAGAATTGTGTCCTGTATTATAGGATCCATTAATATTGAAAAATTGATATAATATCTAAGTCTTTTAAAAAAATTTGGAGTGTGAATGATTACATATGTACTAGTATTCTATCAAGGTGAGTGGAGTGAGTACTTTGATAGTGTAACCATATCAAATTTAGCTTATGATGTCAGAATTTAGCAGTATTTAACTTATAAAAAAACAAATTCTAATTTTATATAGTTATATATTATTATAAAATTATGTATAACTAGATATATATTGTTTTTTTTTGGCAAGCTAAAGAAGTAATTATTACTCCAAGTAAATGGTTAAAAGTTAAACATAAGTTTGAAAAATATCTACTTTTCTGTGTTTTACATGAATATGATCTAATGAAAGCATTGAATTGCTACTTCGGGTTAATCTTGTCTAAAAAGAGAGTCACATTCTAAGTTTTGTTTTCACATGATCATGACAATAACTAATAAAATCTCATATGTGTATTTTTTTAACGTAAAATGAATTAAATATGACTTTTTTATATTTTCAAAAGTTCAAGATAAATCTGATGAAAATCTGGACCTAAAAGTCATATTTTTAGTTAAATTTTTACGGAAGATTTTTTTATAATATTTAAAATGTGTATGAAATCATTCAAAAACTTATAAGTGTAAGAATAATTAAATACATCTGAATTTAACGAGGACTAAAATATTATGTTGAAATTTTTTATAGGACTAAAACATGTCAATTTTTTTATGAAGACTAAAAACAAAATTTGATATATTTATAAGAAGTAAAAACTTATTTAACCCTGTCATTTAAAAAGGTTATTCATACAGGGAAAACATATGACAAAACCAACTTATCTAAAACTCTAAAATTGATTTGACTAACACTGAATACTTGTTATCTCCATTATTGTTGTGTCAAGATGAAGCTCCTTGTTCAAGACATGAAAACAATAATCAACGTCGTCAAAATCGCAAATAAATTTCGTGTTGCAGTTGGTCATTGATTCTTCAAGTTTGAGAACTTTTTGTCTTCAAGACCGTGTGGATACACAAATTTTATTGTATTTATCTAATCTATGTTATTATATGACAACATTATGTTAGTGTTTATGATGATTTTACATGTTGTTATTGTGCCTTAGATAATTGAGCTCAAGTCTATCTCGGTAACGGCTTCTAACTGTCAAAGTAACAATCTGATTCCTATTTATGGTAGTTATAAAGATTAAATATATGAGCATGCATATAAACTAAGATTTACGACATGATGATTTTGTTATTTACAACGGTATTGAGCTCAATATCTTGAACAAGAAGCAATATTATATAATACATTCCATTGTGTATTAAATGCATCGAGGAAATTCTTTTTCATCTAAAATTGATTTGACTAAAACTAGATACTTGTTAACTCCATTGTTGTTGTGTCAAGATGAAGCTCCTTGTTCAAGACATGAAAACAATAATCAATGTTGTCCCAATCGCAAATAAGCTTCGTCTTGTAGGTGGTCGTTGATTCTTCAAGTTTGAGAGCTTTCTGTCTTCAACACCTTGTAGATACACAAGTTTCATTGTACTTGTCTAATCTATGTTATTTTATGACAACATTATGTTAGTGTTTATGATGATATTACATGTTGTTATTGTGCCTTAGATAATTGGGCTCAAGTCTCTCTCTCGGTAACTACTTCTAACTGTCAAACTAATAATGTGATTCCTATTTATGATAGTTATAAAGATTAAATATGAACATGCATATAAATTAAGATCTATAACATGATGATTTTAGTATGTACAACAGTGTTGAGCTCAATAGCTTGAACTAGAAGAAATATTATATAATACATTACATTGTGTGTTAAAGGTTTTGCGTCCTCTCTCGTGACTTTGTTCAATAACTATCATAGCACCAGTTATTTTGATTAAAAAAGAGGAGCAACATCCAAGATGAGTAACGAAACATCCTCCAAATGAATCTGTCACTACTACAAAATATATATTTAACATCAGAGGGGGTTTAGTTTTCACATCAGCACGACAAATATATGAAGGGAAATATACACATTGTGAGTTTTTACATAGCACATGAGGGGAATTCCCAATAGCATATAATATTTACATCAGTGGATTTCATCCTATTGTTCTCTGTATAATGTGCAAGCAATTACTTTTTCATCCTATTGTTCTTAACTGTGGTCATGGTAATCAATACATTTATTTAAGTTTAATTTCAGCTATCTCTCTTCAAAACTATCATTGTTAGAACACTTAATTGACATTGTTTATGTTTTACTTTCCCGGCGTTTTCTCAAGTATATTGTGAAATCTGTGTCTGCAAGTTACCTGATGAGATGCTGAGATGTCTGGTTTGTCAAATTCCACATCCAAAAGGATTTCCGAAAGTTTGTTTGGAGTTTGACTTTGAATTTGTATTGCATTTTATCAAATTGGAGTGCAAACAAAGAATAATTTTGTCGATGTTTTTACTACTACTAACGTCAAAACGGAATTATTCTTAATTATATTTAATTACATATTTTTTATTGCACTTGATTATCTATACTATATATAAAGAAAATAACCCTTTAGGAAGATTTTGGGTTGACTTTTTTGTTATTCCAATTATACCCTTAAAATAAATTTTCTCATAATAATGCTATATTATTGGTGTTATTAAAAAAAATAAGAATTTTTATAACATTCGTTACATTATTGTTGTCATTGAAAAGATAAATACAGTTTGTTGAATTTGTTACATTTAAAAGTCACAAATATATATCGTTGATAATCTGCACGTATTAGCGTGATAAAAAGAGCGGAAAGCGGACACGTGAGTGCTCGTCTTTTCACAAGTAAATTATAATAATGGTATGTTTTTTTTATTGAACTTGATTATAAATTATAATACACAACACTTAAATAAATATTCAATTTATATTATTCATATTTTAATGAGATTGTTCATTTTATAAAAGGATTTAACATTTTTTTAATTCAAAATCTAAATAGTATTTTAAAAGGATAAATTTGTAAATACAATAGTTTAAATTCCTTAAAAAAAGTTTAAATAAAGGTTAAATTTTAAACAGTGAAAAATTCAATCTAATAAAACATAACCCCTTTGTATATTATTATAGTTAATTATTATAGATTCTACTTTTGATAATTAATTATGATATTTTCATGAGTGCAACATTATATGATAATATATTGTCAACATATCATCCAACTATGGATTGATCGAGAAATTTCAACAATTATTTGTAATTATTTACCATAATTAATTATCTATACAAAATATATAAGTTAATAAGCAATAAAATGATGACATAATCATAGTTAAGCAACAAATTGTAGATTATAAAAACTAACTATGATGACATAGATGAACAAATAAGTTATCAAATATCTCAAAAACCACTCAGATGCAGTGATGGATCTTGAGTTTTTTTTTTGGGTGCCAAATATTTGAAGCATATATATTAAACAGTTTAAAAAATAATGCAACATAGAATAAATACATGGAATAAATACATGTAATACATGCAATACATCAAACTATCAATTTTGGTATTTTTTTGTCAATTGACCAATACATGGAATAAATATTGACACTTGTTTTTTATAGAAAAAGATTGAAGGAAGTAAAATTGTAGATGTGTATTTTACTTTAATTTTTTTGGTAAAATAAATATTTAGTGTTTGAGTGTATGAATATTGCCCCCACAATCTAAAACTCATGGCTCCGCCACTGTCAACAAGATAATTCTCGACATTCTCTTACTCTAATATATGACATGTTTATGAAATTTGGTTTATGTTTTTTGCAAAAATATTGATTGTAATAAAGTATTGGAGTTGCATAAGATTAATTTGGTTGCGTATTTACGTGAACTTGTTTTCTAATATTGTGAGTACGTAGTGATATTGCTCACATGATATATATTGTTGTTACTGCAATTTGTATTGTGATCAATCAATAAGTTTGATTGAAAATTAAATGGCTAAACTAAAATCATGAGAGACATTGGTTTATTGAAATGTCGTTCTGTCTAATTGTTTAGTTTGTTTATCCTGATATTAAGGATAATTTGAGATGTTTTGAATTATTGTAAATGTTCATCGAAAAAAGTAGTAGAAAGTATTAATGATTTTGGTTCATTGTTTATTTTTCTATTGTATTTATTTGGATTAACCTTTGAATATTTTAAACATGAAACTTGAATCTAATACAATGAACTTATGATACATGTGTTATGTATTAGTTATATGAAAACTAAGATCAAAATGTATGTGTTATATTTAATTTTATGTGGAGTATATGACTTGCATGTTGACTAAAATTACAAGACAACTTTTTAAAAGTGTTAAAAGAAGTTATAGGGTGCTAGATTTAATTCATTCAGATGTATGTGATTTACATGGTTGGTAAAAAGTATTTTGCTACTTTCATTGATGATTGCACTCGATTTTGTTATGTTTATTTAATGCATTCAAAAGATGAAGTCTTAGATAAATTCAAAATGTTTAAAGCACAAGTAGTACTTCAACATGAAACTTTCATTAAATGTTTTAGAAACAATAGGGGAGGAGAGTTCTATCATCAGGTTACTTTGAATCCACTAGTATTGTGCATCAAGTTACTGCACCCTACATCCCACAACAAAATAGAATAGTAGAAATGAAGAATATGACTTTGGTAGAAATGGTTAATGTCATGTTGTCATATTCTGGATTATCTAAAGGATATTCAACGTGTTACATCTTCAATAGGGTTCCAAACAAAAGGAACAAAATAACCTCATATGAACTTTGGAAACAAAGGTATTCAAATCTTAATTATTTAAAAAATTTGGGTTGTAGAGCAATTGTGGAAGTGCTTGGTTTTTTTTATGTGAAAATCCTGGAACTCACTCCTTTAAGTGGAACAAGTAAACAATTCCTAGGCTCGATTTTAGTCTTTTAAGGACAAAAAAAAGCTAATTTTGGGACCCCGAAAAAAATAAAATTAAGCACTATAAAAGAAAAAGCCTACGTTCAGCCACAAGTGGTCACGCCACTAGAGCCCCATGCATAACTTATTATACTTTCCCTGTTTTTAATATAAGTATTAAATTAGTTGCTGACATATTAAAAAAAAAGTATTTTAGGCCCCCAAAAAATCGAGGTCCGGTGACATAGCCCCGCCTCGACTGATTATGGGTCGGCCCTGCCGCTGTCTACCAGTTGTAATATCACCGCCGTCTCCTCACCACCACCACCTCTTCATTCTCCTCATGCAACCACCACCACTTTCTCTCTACTATTATTAATAATATTACTACTATAATTATCTATTTTTTTATTTTTCGTCTAGTAACAAGAGACTTATAAATTATAATCTCATTTTTCCCATTAGTTTTAGGTGCTATTATTGTAATTGGATCTATTTCCATGTTTTCTTGATAATTAATGAAAATCAATTTTGTTATTTATTTAGTATATTCTGTTTTTTCCAGTTATGAATTTTATCCCATTCATTATTGGATTAAATATGTTTTTGGTCCCTATAAAATTGGAACATTTTAAGTTTAGTCCTTACTTAATTTTAATAGTTCTTTTAGCCCTTAACAAAAAATTCTACACTCATTGTTAGTCCTTACACAATTCAGATTTGTTTAATTTATGCTTAAACTATTGAGTTTTTGAACAATTTTTTTGTAGACATGTTAAGAACATTACAAAAAGTTCCTCTACAAAAAATTGTCCCAAAATTTAATTTCTACGTTCAGATTTTGTTACTTTTATCTTTAACTTTTGTCGATGTAAAAAATTCATATTTAATTTGTTTCATGTTAAAAAATTCTAAATTTTAGTAAACGAACCTTTCATAGTGTTCTAAACTTGTATAAAAAAATCGTTCAAAAAGTTAAGAGTTTAAGGATAGTTTGACAAACTTTGTTTTAGTAAGGACTAAAATTAGAAGTAAATTTTTTTTTGTAGGGACTAAAAAATCTATTAAAATTAATTAAGACTAAACTTAGAAGTTCCCAATTTTATAAGGAACAAAAACATATTTAAACCATCATTATTTTACTAAAACAATTCACTCTGCACGTGAACAATGCATTAGAATAGTGTTGATTATGTTACAATGGCAATTAGAATAAAGTGGCATCTGCATTTTACCATCTCACTTACACCAATCAACACTTGTGTGCAAAATCAGAATTTTTAAGATGTGCAAACATTAGTAATTCTTTGAATGAGCAAAAACCTTCATTTTGAAACATCTCAAAGGCAAAGAAGGTATAGTGCAATAGTTCCAACAAGAAATAATATTTTTATGGCTAAAGAATAGAGCATGGTGCCATATTAACATCATGTACAACTAAAATAATTCCATGTTGCAAAAGAGTGGAACACACGACCAGAATTTACACATTGTACATGATGTTAATAGACCAGCATTTACACATTCCCTCCCAAGCAGTTTCCAACATGTTTGTAGAATTATCAGTTCCTTAATCTGTGTCGAACTCTAATCAGATTCACTTTAACGCGATGTCCTTGACCTCTTTAAACCAGATTTCTTCAATGCAGAACATGATCTCAAAGTATAATTCACATTGACATTATGCACATCATGCTCGTGCAATTCTTCCTTGGCTACCTGATATTGTGTAAGATCTTCATCCTTGTTCTGCATATAAGAGCAGGCCAAAATTATAAAAATTCATAATGTATGCATGTAAATTAGATACAAAGATATAGTTCAAAATTTTCCCTTTCAAAATACAACCAAGGTATCCGGGACCTGGATGCTTGTGATAATTAAATTTACTGTTATTAATTCAAAATTTCAGACATTAATTGCAGCATCACAGCATGGAAGATAAATACATCATTATCAACTTCAGATAGCTTTTACAAGTGTATGTTCTGGTTACAAGTGTATGTTCATGTGCAAACATGCACAACAAAGATATACCGCTACAACAGTACCAGCAAGGATATTTATTTGAAAATACATTGTGTTTAGCATCTAAATGTTTCAGCACCACTACAAATTGGATGGCAAGATATTATAAAAAATTACAGATAACCAACATCTGTAAATGAATTATAATTTTGTAATTGGGTTATGTTGAGATCTTTGTTATTGTGCTACCCGCATTTATCCTTGCTCTGGATGTCCAATCCTAGTCGTGAGGGGGAGTTATTATAGGGCCACCAACATTTTTCCACGCTCCAGATATTCAATATTGAGCATGAGGGGCGTGTTGAGACTTGATATCTTACATAGAGATATGGTCAAATTAGTCCTTATAAGGCTTGACCAGTCCTCACCCCTCAAGTGACTTTGGAATAGAGTAGCCTATAACAAATTCTAAGATGGCATCTCCCAATAACAGAGATCAAAGTCTATCCTAGAAATACTATTGAGCTATGGATATTGTTGAGAGTCCCACGGTGGATAATGATATGGCCTAAATAGTGGTTATATGTGGCGGAGGACATCCCTCACCATACATGGAAATTTTGAGGAATTAATCTAGGCTAAACTAAACCCAAGTTATAAGAGATAGAAATGTTGTTGATCCACTTGAGATCTCTGTTATTAGGATACCGAATTTGGATCTTGGAGTCGGCCTAACTTAACTTCAAAAGCTTAGTGTATAGAGCGAAGCTAACCCAAACCTTACAAGGACTATTTTGGCTATATTTCTAGTCAATGTAGGATCTCAACAACTTTCTAACAACTAGAACTGGACATCTAGAGTGTAGATAAATGCAAATGACCCAATAGCAGCACAAAAAAGTGTTCGCTGCTTCATTAATAGTTTGATCTAAATACTCTACACAAGCTCACCAGACCATGTTCCACCTTCAACTATTCTTAACTTACGACTCAATCTTCAAAGGCTTTGAAATCTTATGCTTCTTTGTTTGATGCATAACATCACAGAGCCACTCACCATGCTCTCTCTAACCCTCTTTCTATTAGAACTCACTCGGTCTGGCCTACACACAATAATGGAACCCCAAAATGCCGACTCCCATCATGTCAGATGTTTTTCCAATAATCTCTGCTTCCTTTGAGTTTCAGATCTTAAAGAGGCTAAATGTCTTGCTGGCTCTAAATCTTAAACGACAGTTGTACATGAAGCGTCGTTACTATACTCATGCTTCACGGAAGAGATACAATAGAAAATCAACCTACAGAATGATTATAATGTTTTAGTGCAGAACATAGTCAAATAATTCGCAATTCTCTTTGGTACATGGTACGGGTTCACGGTACACAACATGAGAAGGATTTGCTACGAATGGGGGTATCAAGCTTTGGTATGCGTTTTGTAGCAAAATTAAAATAGTTCCCCAAACCCTCACTATCCTTTGGTATTCCGTAAAAAGAAAAGTGAAGGATGTGTGGATGTGTGTGACTTGACAAAGAAATATATTCCTAACCACTAAGGACAACAACGAAATAGAAATATAAGTTCCTATTCTCACTTTATCATTCACTTGTAGTGTGCTGTGTGTTCTCCCTAGAAAGGTGGACCACTTTTGAAGTGCGATTGCGTTTTCTTAATCATTAAAGGCAGTTATAATTTTTTCTAAATAGGTGGTAATGGTACTTTGGTTATGTAAAAGTACTGCGAACCGGTTTGCGCAAACCAATTTGTGGTTCTCTGATAAAACCAGTGAATTATGTTACTGGTGCAGAAAAACAAACTTTGACAAGATCGATCAACAACTCTGACTAATAATAGAGTCTACAAAGAACAATTTCCATGCACAAAGCATTATAAAAATATAAACAAATAAATCAGAGCAATGATAAGCTGGATACAATTTATGTCCCGCAAGGATGAGTTAACAGACTATTGCAGAAACCAAAAGCACAGCGCAAGAAGTGGAAAACTAATAGGGATAGCAAATATCGAGCATAAAAAATTGAACTTGTTCATAACAAATATACACTACAGAAAAATAACAAATACAAAACTTGAAATTATACAGATAGTTTTTTTATAGTAAGCTTACATCGTCCCGCGGAGCTATCCTGTGATCACCTGATGATGCGTTTCCTGGAATAAGTAAATCTCCCATTAGAAGCTCAGAATGAAGCTGAGATAAGTAATGAGAATTAAACTAACTGGAAAATGTGTTTTTGTTACCAGCAAAAGAACCAGGCTTTAAATCAGAATGAATACGTCTATCAGACGGTCCAAGCATGCTCAATTGATTTACAGAACAAATTTTTCCTGGATTTTCACTGATCACCTTCTCATATTTATTTTTCAAATTTTGAACTCGAGACTGTATTTCTATAATCTTTTCAATGATGTCATTCCAGGACTTGTCATTATCATGATAATCCTGAGAATACCACAAATCAACAGAAGACTTGAACTCAACCAAATTTTCAACGTCACCACCTGATATCATTAAAACGGGATGTAGCATAAGAAATCATGAACTCTCATTTAAACAAATGACTAAAATATGTTTCTAAAAGAGATCATATACGTTACATATGAAAAATCCAGAGGAAAACTGTGTATCAAATTCTTTGTACTCATTTCATTAACAATAATGGGTAGAAATTTTTTGTGACTGACCTATTGCAACTTTGTAACTATCTCCCAAACCAACATCAACATTACAATTTGCTTTCTCTGGAAAATGAGAGGAGTGAGAGAGAGAAAATTATAAATAAAAAGAGAAAAAATATTAAAAACAAAAATATATATAAGGAGATGGCATACCATAGTAGGAGAATAAAGTATGGGTGGACATGTGTGATGCTAAATCGCATTTCTCTTCGACTCTTTCTCTTTTTTTCCTCTTCATAACTTTATTCCTATGCATCCGACCAGAAATAGGTACTGATTTGATGCCAGAACCATCTAATGTTAAGTGTGAAAAATCAAGCTGCTTTGTATAATCGAGTGCCGCAAGCTCCTTTTCATATTTACGTTCTTGAGAGTGAAGTAACCTCAGTTTCAACTCAATCCACTTACAGCGCCACGTAATCGGGCTTATGAACCTCTTCCAATGATCTGTTGTCCTTTTCTTTCTGAATGGTTAATAGAGAAAATTGTAAAACATACTATAAACTATTGAAATTGAAGTTTAAATCAAAGACATTGTGAATCGGAGTCAACATCACTCATAATAGTAATAATAGACATGATCATAACAAGGAGTTCTCACCCTCTGACGCACTGACAGAACAAGATCATAACAAAGAATAGAAAGAATTCCCAAAATCTTGGGGAAAACAATTCCCAAAATCAGAGGTCTCTCACAAACCAAAATATAACGAACTATATGAAAAAAACTGCGGTCAAGCTAATAAACCAACTCAAAGTGAAATATACCTTCGACAGAGTGATTCATGCCAATCATCACGCATTGATGAGAATGCACTGTCAGAAGACATTTGTGATTCAACTTCTGGATCACCGTAGGAAGCAGTTACAGCATTCTCTGAGCCTGAACCTGTATCACCAAAGGAGCTGGCACTCTCAGTGACATCATCCTCACCGAAATCTAACACCATCAAAGCTTTGCCAGAATTTTTGCACTCGGTGATATTAACTTCTACATCCTTATCTCCCTTACACAGAGGAGTTTGTTCAATTGACATCATTTCCTGGGCACAATCATCAGCCTCACCGTTTTCCCTAGGCTCAAGAACATTTAGTTCCGAAAATGCAAGGGCGTTTATATTCTCCAATTGGCTCTTTATCTCCAAGTCTGGGGACATTTTCACAAATCATGCAACCTTCACTGCTCAGAAATCATGCAAAAACCACAATATCATCATAAAAAACATGAGTCACAGGTTGACCAAAGAAAAAAATAGATGCATAATAAACCAAGACTATAGAACCAATTGCAAAACGTCACCTTGATCCAATATTTTTACTATTATAAAGGAAAATACATAACTAAAACTACTACATTCTTCATAATAATGGTTAACACATTCATATCTTGTAGGGCTGTCTGGTCACTCATGAGTCATGACCTACCAATTTATCGAACACGATAACCATTGGCATAACACAATTCTTGATACATCATGAGATATGTAAAACATCTCATTTAAAGTTCTTGAATTACCACTCAATTATGACATAAGAAACAGTTTTCATTGATGTATGATCATGGTATCCAGTGGAATTATGTAATCAATAATTCCAAAACTGACGAACCTTCCTCCACTCAAAATTATCCCTTTTTTTCATATAGTTCAATATCCTCAAATCAGGTGCATCAATACACACAAAAAACATTGCAAACATCATCACAGTCTCAGTTTCCTCTACTCAAAATCAGAAAAAACCACAAATTCAAAAAAATAAAATAATAACAAGTATCCACTCTTATCCAAAAATCAGACTTCGAAACAATAATTTAGAAAGATATATACAAACAGAAACGGATTTAAACGAATTTTGGCCCCGTTCGAGGTGGTTTTTTGTGTTATGTTTTGAAATTTTCATAATGTAAAAACCTCAGATATAGTTTTTTTTGTCAAAATTAACAAGAAACAGAACAGCAGCAATATTGATTGCACAAAGATAAAAATTATTTGTGAATAATATGATTACCTGAGAACAAAACAACAATATGAACTGGAAAGATCACTGGGAATGGCCGATACGCGAACAGCGGTGCCCACAAAAACAGCCTCGCGAGATGAAACGTGAAAGTAGTCGTGGTGCAAGCAAGACCGTGGCGGAACAGTATGCACTGTATAACCAATTTATTTGACTTAGGATAATCAGTAGTCAGAAAGTGTTAAAAAAGAAATTAACAACAAAAAGTAAAGTCTAAGGTGCAGGATCCCATTGATATATAACCATGGTATATACTATATACTATATACTATACAGTGGAATTATGTATTTCAACACTTCCAAACTTGATGAACAATAGCATATCCATAGTTAATCACAATTAACGTTCACAATTAATATCAACAATGAACATAATTAACAACTAATAATACAACAATGATTTTGACATGATCATAAAATCAAGAAATAGTCAATATAGTCAAGATAATTATGCATTTATAAAATATTATTTAAAAGTATCAACAAACTCGGTAGCATCGACACTCCTGATCAAAGATGTGTTAGACACTGACAAGTGTGTGTCTAGTGTGTCTGTGTCTATGTCGGTGCTTCATAGTAAACAAATAATATCACAAGAACTAATTTTGAAGAGTGTCACTACCACAAAATCCCTGATTTTGTACATATGAAAAACCCTAACAGTGAATCCACAACAAAAATATATTAGTCATAGTCTCAATTGCATAATCAATTAAAAAATTTAATACAATTAGAATCAAATTAAAAAAAAAAAACACCCAAATCAAGATTTCAAAAAAAATCAGTGCAGATGAACGTTACACTAAAAAACCGCAAATTCAAAAAACAAGAAAGGAAAAAATGATACCTTTTTAGTAAAAAAACGAGAAGTGAAGCAAGAATTACGAAGGAAATGAAGAAAAGGAAGAAGCTTGGGAGCAAAGGAATCGAAGAGAGAGAGAGAGATGTCACCCTTTCTGTTCCTAATGACACGTTACTAGTCGTTTAACTTTTATTTAATTTTTTTTTACGATTAATAAAAAAAAAACTTCTTTTTAGTAAATTTGTTACATGAGCTCAAAGAAAAGAAAAACAGGATCATCAGTTTATTTATTTGAAACTTTTTTTTTTCGTTCATCGGTAAGACAATGCATAGTATATGCAACCGAATCCCAGACACCACAAAAAAAAAAAACTTTTTTTTTTCTTTTTTTTTTGAAAGATTTATTTGAAACTTAATTGTAAAATTTATCACTTAATAATATTATCATGGTGATAAAAAACTGAAGTGGGTCCATTTATTTTAGAAATTATGGGTATGTTCGATTCTTTTCTTAAAATATGTTTTTCAATTTTTAAAAAATTCAAAACTAAAAAATGGGTCGTTCATTTTCGGATTTTTTTTTGTTGATATTACACTGAAAATTGCAATGGACATTCATTTTGGTTGGGATAATTTTTTATATTTTTTTTACTAATGAGTCACTTATTCTAGTACAAAATGAGTAACATATATATATGATAGGAAATTGAATTATATATATTCACGTTTCAACTATCTAATGAAAATCCAACGATTCATCCAATAAAACAATTATTAACTCTACCTTTTCTTTTTTTGTATAAATAACAATTGTTGTATAGTCTCATCTCATGTCCATGCTATGCTACAAAGATATTGTTGATGAACCATCCAATGGAATGAAGATGAGAGGATTCAACTATAAAAAAGTCTAAAGTATTTTCATAATACATAAATACATATGTTCCTTTCTCGATGATTGACATGGTTACAAACCAAAACAATAAAGAATAATTGACAACAGCCTCAAAGCAAGATCATAGTTTAGTTCCTAGCTAATATTTGTGCTGAAGACATTGCAGCTTTATCTCAATTGCATACAACATCAGAGTAAAATCCTATGGTTCTTCTTTCACAGTTTTGTATGCTTAATAACTCAACATCAAAAACTTCAAATTGTTTTGAGCTGAAAAATGTTGAAGGTCCTACCTGCAGAACACAAAACATCAAAACATATGTCAGTGTCCCAACACCGACATATGTGATTACATTCAATTCATTTTCTCAAATTATTATCGGTGTCAACGTGACATGTTCATATCTTAGCAGTAATTATCAAACATGGAAAGACTCGCAGGTACATTAGTGAATGGAGATGAAAGAGAATAGGAGATGTACCGGGGGTCCAAGATCAGGAGGAATAATTATTCTTCTCTTTCCACCTGCTCTCATGTCTCTAATTCCTTCCTCAAATCCTACATCAGAAAATGTGGAGAAAGATAAAAGCAAGCCAATGATGAAAGCTGTTTGTCATACAATCTGCAACTGCAAGGGAACTGATAATACTAAATATATTCTTCCATTTTTACCTGGAACCAATGCCTTGTTACCCATGCGAATTTTCGCTGGAGAACCCTGTAAATAAGTACTGTCAATACGGCGGCCGGATTCATTATAGCCAACATAGTGAAATGTGACCTGCAAGGCATGGTATACTGTAATTAGATAACAATTCGTGAAAATAATTTGTGTTAAAGTGAAGTTTTCAACATAACCACTCAAACATCAATTTCCAATTTTCCCTATTTCAACAAACTCATAAAGGTATTTATAGTAGCCACTGCAAAATACTACTACATAGACAATTTCAGTTGTCAGTCTGGTGCTTACTGCCTAATATTTGTGTTAACTTCTTCTCCCAAACAATTAAGATGAAAATTATGAAGAAAGAAATAGTTGATTGGAAAGAAAATAAAAGAAAAACCTGCTGACCATCCTTTGGACAATCACCTGTACCAACTTCAAAATCTCGGTATATGAGCCCCGAATCACGCGTTATATAGTTATCTGGTGCTATTACTTTGACTTCAAAACCTGAAATGTATATTAATAAACCAGATCATACCCAAAAGTTTGACACGCAACTGTGACTTTTACAGTAGAGATATCACAGGGTAAAAAAATAACATAATTTTTCTTATTGAACTCAAAGTAACATAATCATGTATGAAAAGAAAATTATCATTACCTTCTCTAATAAAATTTGGGAAGTCATCTGGTGCGTTATTTTGTTTTTGTATATTCTTGTTTTGCTGTAAGACGCGTTTTTCATTATACGGATTCATATTTTTGGTCTTCGCATGGGAAGATAAAGTTGGAAAAACACAAGTTGATACCAAAACAGAAAGTGCAAGTTTCCTCCTTAATACTTTCTCAGGATGTAATATGGAGTTATCCTGCACTCTATCCATAAATACAAACAAAAAATGCCCCTCAGAAGGATATTAAATGAAATGTTAATCCATTCAAGAAAACAATGTCACTCTTACATGGAATTCTTTGGTTTTTGATTAGTGCATCCATGAGTTGATTCTCCTTGTCCTTGTGCAGTACAAAGGAATTTTACTGCCAAAAAAGGAAATGCTTTATCAGAATACCAAATCAGGTTCTAAACGTGCAAGAACACAATGATTGATCACAGAGTTCAGTTAATTCTGCCTACATCAGTCAAACAGAGTGACTGTCGCAGTTAACTATCATACAATGAATTAAGATTACAGAGTACAAAACTTTGGGTTTGTTTGGACTTATTTGAACTTATCTAGTGATTATTTTGTTTTTTGATAAGCAAATTTTATTGAAGAGATTAGAAGGGGTTATGTTTGGATTGACTTATTTGAACTTATCTAGTGTAATAAACACTTTCAACATTGGTTGGGAGAACTTATCAAAACAGCTAATGAAATGTTCATAAGCCGTTTTCAGCTTATTTCCACAAGCTTTCCATGATAGCTTATGAAAACAACTTATAGATAATACAAAAACAGTTTGACTTTATTTTATCTTGTGTTATAGAAATAGCTTATTCATATGCGCTTATGCTATAAGCTGCAAAATAAACTATCTATCCAAACAGGGCCGTTGTTTAAACACTATGGCTCAGTTTACAAGTTTACCTCTGAACTATAGTGCAATGGAACATCGCCCCCTGCACCTCTAAACTGTCTTAGTCCTATCCTAACAAACAAATGGATTTGTTTTCATTTGAGTGTATCATCTGTCCTAAACTGGAACGTCGTCCCCTGCACTCCTAAACTGTCCTGCCCCAAAAGGGAGACGCTCTCGCTCCCCACTTTTCACCGAATATGAACCATACTCAAAATTATTATTCTCAGTTGAAAGTACCTGCAAAAACTTCAATTCTCTAAGGCTCTGTTTGGTAAAAAAATAGTGAATAGATGATAAGCTAGCTTATAGCTGATAAGCTAGCTGAATCAATTTGTTGTGTTTGGTAAAATGAGCGGTTGAACTAGCTTATAAATATGAAATGACGCAAAAATGATATATTTAATTTTTTCAGTTAAGATTGCAGGGGTAAAATGGAGATAAATTATGAAAAGCTGTAAGCTTTAAGCTAGAGGCAACTTGAATTAGCTTATAAAAAAACTGTTATAAGCTAGTAAAAATAATCAATAAGCTCGTGAGGAAGTGATGGTCCTTTTTTAGTCAAATGAGCTTATAAGACAAGCAATAAAGCTCATGAACATGTCTTACCAAACATACCCTAATTTGTTGTAACTTTTCAAACCATTAACCTTAACAGCAACAATGACAGTTTCAATTAGTTCAATTTGTATTAACCTAACATATCTTGAATTTTACTTTCAACTATCAGAATTTGAAGATTCTAAGTTCCAGCAACATAAATTCAACTTCGAACATCAGAATACATCTAAATCTCAATAACCCATCAACAAAAATATTAACTTTAACATTAAAAACAATAAATTTCACAAAAAAAATATCAAAGTTTCTAAATTTTTGTTATTGAAACACATATATGTATGGTATGAAAATGGCATTCAAACAGAGAGAGAGAGAGAGAGAGAGAGAGTTACATGGAAAAGATTGCATGAGTGAAGAAGAAGAAGAAGATGGTGAAGATAAGAGCAGTAGCATAATCGTGTGTTGTTCTTATGAAATGATGATTATTATAATATCTCTATGTTTGCTTTGGTGTCGATATAATTAGTATTACAATCATATAGTTAACTATTGTCTCCGTCTCTGGGTATAAACACTTTTCACTTCATTTTTGTCACTAAATGTAAACTCCTTTTTAAGTTACTAAATACATTTATTATTATTTTTCTAAACATACCTCTAATTAATATTAGTAACTTGTCTTAAAATATGAAAAGTCAAATTTAATACATATATAAACAAAAGATAATTTGATAATATTAACACACAAAATAGACACGTTAATTACATTAACAATTTTTCTTAAGAAATGTGGAAGAAAAAAAAGAAAAGGGGCTTACATATATGGACGGAGGGAGTAGATGAATAGTGATCACGCAACTAAAAAAATGTGGTCACACATACCATATATTTAGTTAACTTAAATTTTTTAAAGTGGTACAAATGGGTGTGCACATTAATTGTGTTTATCTATCATTGCTGAAAATTGAATAAGTGGTTTTGAGTAGTATTTTTGTTTGACATCACCTTTGTATTATTCTCTCTTTTAATCTAAATAAATGGTTTGTACATTGATAAATCTTTTTTTCTTTATGTTTTTCATGAGTTTATCGTTTGAATACAACATAGTAGTTGTTTGTCATATCTAGGTTGTGTTGTTTGATTTTTCTTTTTACCGCAGTCGTGATTTAATTCACATTTAAAAGGTAATGTTTATTAATTACAAATTCAATTAATGACTCGAGCATCAACATTGTTAATCCAAAGACATGAATATTTATTGTATTACTTCGATTTTGTAGTATTATTTATAGGCATTTTTTCATTCTACACGGAATGTGGACATTAAAAAAAAACTTGGTTGAAACAATTTTCTATACCACATCCACTTTTCAAAAGGGAACTTGATTTAATTTGGACAATTTTGATACCACTTACGGTGGAATTGTGCTTGCACAAGTCAAAACATGATTTGTAACTGGATAAAATTTTAAACATGTGGCATTTCACTTTCAATTTATCTCTAATCGTGTTGGAAAGAGTTGATAAGTTGGTTGTTAGGCTATAGAATGTGGCTCAAAGCCCCATTTATATTGAACATCATTATTATTGTTGCTCAAAATATTCCATTTGAGGACATTGTCAATTATATCTCCTATATGTCCTCTATACAAATAGATGCAAATTATCAAAATGCATAATCTACATGGCAATCCAAAATCCTCTATACATATAAACGTCACATGTCCTATTTTAAGAAAACAAATTACAGGAAAGTTTTTGGTTCTACAAATCACACGAAACCGTTGACTATACCTATTAATAAACATTAAAATAGAATGGGATTTCTTGTGATTTGAAACCGTTGACTATGATACTAAGAATTTTTTTCTCTGTCTTGAAACCGTGTAAATGCCACAATAAAATATCATTGACTGCATTTTAATTTTAGTAACTTTACAATTTGTAGGGTCAACGAAAATATGCTTGCCACTTGTGCTACAAATAGTTTTCATGCTCAATGCTTTACCATTTACAAAATCATTTTGTGCCACTCAATCATACTTATCAAATTTCTTTCTTTTCTAAATTTCTAAATGGCTCCTAACTATGACTCTCTTATTGACATTAACGACAATTAAAATAAACGGTGCTTGTACCAAAAAAAAAGTAAATGGTGCTTTTTTGTAAGAATTGTTAGACTATGGTCATCTACTGATTCGAATAACTTTGAAAAACCAAGGACCATCCATTTGATTTTAATGGATAATTATGTGAATTTTTTAGATTTTATATTGCGATAATATTAAGCTTTCGTCATTTATAAAAGATTAATATGTTATATGAATATATTTTTTAAAAAATTATTTTGCATGCAGGGTCACAAGATACATGCAATGGTTGGTAGCAAACTTTTTAACAAGTTCGAATTTTCTTTAAAAGAATAGCCTATTTTTATCATGTATAATTTGACATGTGCAATAAAATCACATGGATGTTCCGTTGACATTTGAATAATTGTGACAAGATCATTTAGAATTTTTTCAGATATTACTGCTAACGTTAGATCACAATAACCAAGGGGTCCATTCTTCCTTGATTTGTGTCAAGAACGAAATTTATTTAATCACGTTAACCATAACTTCATCCTCACATGTCCTGCATTAAAAAGTGTAAACACATGTTATGAAATAATATAAAAAACGAAGTCATTGGCTCTTCTCATGAATTAGTATATTTTTTAAAAATCATCAAAAATATATTAAATTACATTTAATCTACATGTAAAATTGTAATGCTTTCAAATCTCCCAATTTTTTTTAATTCATATTTCATTCGTCCTTTTATATTAGAAATGATCTATGACTTATGAAGATTTCAAATTGATAATTAACCATTATAAAAATGTATTTCGAAATTAGCATTGTACATCAACTAATACTTTATTTGTTGATGGTTGACCATTGTTGAGACATATTCCTATAATAATAACACTCAGTTAACACAAATAATTAGATGGTATCTCACGAATATTGGATGCTAATTGCAGTCAACGATTATTTTTCATCAATTCGCCATAAATATTAGCACAAATATCACCTTTCCCACAACAAAGCCTTAGCATTTTCATATTCATCTATCACTAAAATGGCCGCAGTGTACAACTCAATCTCTGAGATAACACCAATGCATGAAAAATGGAGACTTCAGGTTAGGGTTACTAGGAAGTGGATGGCAACAAATCCAACCAACAACAATGCGACTTTCTCTCTTGAGATGGTGTTGATGGATGTAATGGTAGGTTATGTTATGTTATTCTTGCAGTAGTTGGTTATTGTATTTAATTACTTTACTTATTATAAGCTCTTTCAATTTATTTTACCTTTTTTTAGGGAGACAAGATACAGGCATGTGTCCGCAAACAACTGATTTATAGGTTTCAGGATAAGTTTCGGTGTTCCTTCCAATAGGGGGAGAATCGTGCTACTAGGCTTCCTTACAAATTGAGTTTTGACATCAACACAAAAAGCATTGGATTTGTATCGAATTGTGTCTACACAGATAAAAGAAATGATGTGAAACTAGATAAAATTCAAGATTTTTGCACCTCAGATTGAATTTGTTTCAAACTGTGTTTGGTTGTTAGGCATAGAAGATGGCTTTGGTTTCTGAACAAATTTCTCGGGAGTTAGTAGATTCAACCTTTAGAGTTGACTAGGTAAATTGGATGAGGAATATGCCTCTACATTGGTTGATCAATTCCGGTGTAGATGCAAAAATTTGGGTTGAATTGAAACAATGTGTCATACTTAATACCAACAATATCAATTTTAAAGAAAAAGACTATTTTCATGAACGTGATAAAATATGGAGAGAGAAAAATGCAATCGAATCTTTATGCATAAGCATAATCTCCAACGTCAATTCTTCTTCTTCCTCCACTCTTCTGGTCGCGGCCTTTTTCTCGATAAAAGATTGTTTTTTAAAACCTTGTCTGTCATTTGGACATCTTCGGCAACCTCTTGCACGTCAATTCCAAGAGCAGCAAGAAGGGAATCTGTCAAAGTTGATTTTCCTGCAAATTTCAGACACAACAATTGTTATTTTTTCACACGGAAAATAGTTCTCAATCATAACATGACAAAATGTTAGAATTCACTCCGATAAAAAAGCTAATCAGTTGTATGAAAGAATGATTCAACATTATTATCATTTGCGAAAGAGAGCTTCTAATGGACTTAATAGTGATACATTGATACCTTGTTCAGCTTCATCAAGAACCTTTATCACATCAATTCCAGAAGCAGCAATAATGTAATCTAAAAAAGTCGATTTTCCTGCCATTTCAGACACAACAATAATTATTTTCTCACACGGAAAATAGTCCTCAATCATAACATGACAAAATGTTAGAATTCACTCTGATAAAAAAGCTAATCAGTTGTATGAAAAATAATTATTATCATTTGCAAAACAAAAAATATAATTATTGAACGAAATACTATGAATTGCATTCACTTTCGGTCCCTATTTTCGATTTCATATGAGTTATTTAGAGTAACTAAAAGCAACGATTTTTCATAAAAAGTTTACAAAATAAGGACTAACATAGACACAAACCTTGTTTGGATAAAAAGCTTAATTACAGCTAATTGCTCAAGCACCTATCTGATAATCTCTTATGTATAAGAAATTGGCTTATTCGAACTTATGAAAAATGTCATAAGCTGTTTCTATAAATCACAGAACTTATGTACTCGAATAAGCCTAATCCAAACAGACCCTAAACTTGAAATTGAAAAGGAAACTTTATAAATTATGACAGAAATATGAATTTAATAACAAGAAATTCTGAATCAAACCAAAGCATACCAGGAGGATGATCAGACTAAATAGAAATAGTACGACCCTGATCATCTAAGACTGAAAACGTAAACCGCAGATATAAACACACAAAACAAAATAATATTCATATTCATATTTATTCATATTCATAAAAAAAAAGGAAGAAAAAGAGAGATGGGAATCATGTGTGTTAATGCTGCGTATAACTTATGTTAAGTTGCATTGTCTATGTGTAAGAACTTGACAGTTGACTCTATGGTGTAGAAAGACTTATTGCTGCATGTTTGTTATTGTTAATCTTAAGTAATATAAACTAGATTTTGATCTGCATCCAATTATTCTTGTTTTCTTGAACCTACCAATGTGGATCTGCAACAAATATCAAGAGAGTCACTTTACACAAATTGGAAGTCTGAGAAATGAGAAATCATTCCAAAACAAGTTAAAAGTGGATCTTCACATGGAGTTTGAGTAGGTTTAAAGTGTCTCCTTGTTTGTTTTACAAATGGTGTTGCAATTTGAAGATTGCTATAATCAATGAAGTCTTCGTTTTTATACTCCGGGTCTGCGTGTTAGGGGAGTGGCTGTTTTGTGTGGTACAGAGTGGATTTGAGACCCTTGTATATAGAAGATGGCTTGAAGCCCGTTTGGTTTTTAAACGATTTTTGTATTTTATCTTTGTCGAGTTAGTAGAGTCAACATTTGGAGAATTGTTGGCAATGCAGATACATTCTTTCGGTTAACTAATTTTAGGCGAGTCTATGTTATTGTCATCTATGAGCATAAATCACATCATAGGAACGCACATATAGATACCGGTTAAGAAAATGTAATTGATTGAAGGTAAGCATATAGTGATCAACGTATTACATATGTGTCTGACACCAACACAAACTAGACACTAAACATACTTTCGATTTGAAGTATGTTGTATTGATTGTCATTGTCCAGTCCAAACATCTATAATTTTGTATGTTTCGATGAACGATGAGTTTGACAAAATCACCATGACTTTGTTGAAATTTCAAAGTATGCATCTAATTCAGGAATTCAAGCAAACAAAATGTGTTTTAGTCTTATATCCGCATCCAAAGTTAGACATACTCTCTGGTTTTGTGCTTATATTTGGGAAATGGATTTGGAGGGGTGAGTTTATTGACAAAATACATACTAAGTAAGGAGCTTAGATTGGATTAAAAAATGAGAAACAACCACTATAAATTATGCAGATTGAAGCAATTTGACTAAACAAAAAGAGATCGTTATAAATCGAAGAATTAATGCAAAATTGTACCTGTAAGTTTTACCATAATTATCAGAGAGACAAGGTTTACTATATAAAAAGTTTAGTAAACTTTTTGGAGACATGAACAAAATGTATCACTTTTATGTTACATGAATAATGTGATAACTTAAAATTAAATCAGTGAATACTGATGGGTAAATGAACTACTGGTGTGATTAGTTTGGCCATTGGTAAACCTATTAAGACACAAACTAGCAAAACCAAGAAGTTCAGAAACCATAAATAGAATACTAATTAGTTGCATAGCAACTATCAATGTGTTTCCAAACTCATTCAAATTTGCCGCAAAACCTAACCAGAGATCATCATAAGCTAAGAGCTAATATACATAAACCAATCAAATGATCAGGAACTTATATGTATCCAAACCAATTTAGTTTTTATATGTGAACAATTTTGAGAAGGTTTCAAATGCAACAACATCAAAGGAGGGTTGAGATTCTCTTGTGAAGTACTACATTGGTGGAGAAAAGGTACAAAAAATAAAGTGAAACTACAATCTATAAGGAGACAGTTTGAGTTGTCGTAGATGGAGGCAGCCGAAAAAGCATCAACCTATTTCACATGAGTATTGACCATCACTGATTGTATGATAATGGAAAAGATTACAATTTACACGTACATTACCAAGTCAACCTGATCACTTTGTTGTGGCCATGGAAAAATCAAAGAATGTAAATAATTTTGAAGATTGAAGAGCTACAAAGCTCTTTGGAAGCTCATGAAATTCAAATAACTAAAAGTTCCACTATCGGAAACTGTATACCAAGCTCTTCAAGAACATGTTTCTAGAAGAGGTGGTGATGAGAACTGAGAGGAAAAAAGGTACAAATGGAAAGAGTGGACTTCAAAGGGGGAGAAATTCAACAAGGCTGATAAAGAACAACCTAAATGTTCTTCCATGAATGGTGGTTCGAGGAAGGGCAAAAGATGTTCAACAAGAGAAGTACTTGGAATTTTGATGAACCCAACTGTCTAAGCTAGTGACTGTTTGTGATATTAATATTGTTGTAGATGTGTTTTGAGTTATGAGAACACTACAAGAAATGTTGCATTTTGCCAGGAAACTATGCCAGGAGCAAGAACTCCTGGCAAATTTACCAGGAGCAATGCTAGGGATGCCCCTGGCAAATGACTTTGGAAAAGGTGGGACCCGATTATCATAAAATAGGGGTTTATAATATTATTTTTTTACCTCTTTTTACTCAAATCAACCAAAATATTATCACTTTCCCAAAAAAAAACCTCAACCTCAAAATCTCTCGGTGCGGAAGAGAGAGAGAGTGAGAGAACGACAAGGTGAAGAAGAAGGAAGAAAAAGAAGAAGACGATAAAGTAGTGAAGATGGAGCAGGAAGAGCACGAAGTATGGTGCTGACATTCCCGATGAAGAGGTTGACATGGATGCCGACATAGGGTTAGGGTTATCGAATTAGGTTAGGGTTTCTCTATTTATATATTCCCTTTTTAACATGAATGAATTGATTTTGCAGGAATTGGAGGATATGAAGAAGAGGCTGAAAGAGATCGAGGAAGAAGCTAGTGCCCTTCGCGAAATGCAAGCTAAGGTTGAGAAAGAGATGGGCGGCGCTGTTCAAGGTTTCATTCTTATTATGCTTTTCAATTTTTGAAGATTCGATAAATTTTTGTTGATTGATTCATTATTTCATTGTTTGTTCAATTCAGATCTGTTTATAATTTGGTTCAATTATTGGTTTTTTAAGCTTTTTGATTTTTTGATTTTAGATCTTGCTGGGTCTTCTGTGTCTCAGGCTGAAAAGAAGGAAGTGGATGCTCGATCGATCTATGTCGGTAATGTGAGTTTCACATGCCTTTGATTTTATATTTTATATATGATTAATTCAGATTTTATGTTATGTCGTTAGTCTGTTTTATATCTGAAGTATGTTATGTGTAAGTGCTCAAGTAGAACGTTTAGGTGTATGCTGGTTTTTGCTTATATATGATTTTTGTTACTGTTATGTTCTTTTTGTGGCTGAGATGTGAACTTCTTGATTTATGGGTTTGTTAGTTTGTCCATAAGTTATGAATTGTGATGGTGCATTTGTATAATCTGGTCTGGCAGAGTTACTTATAAAATATCAGTTTTTTCTTTTGAATTGAAGAGGGCTGAAGCCCATAAAATATCCAACATTTGAACTCATACATTTAATTGTGTTTAGGTACTATGCTAGATGTTTTTTTTAACATATGTTTATATTGACTAAACTCTTATGAATCGTGAGTTACATAGACTCCTGAGTTTGACATCCTTGATTATATTTTAAATGTTGTGGTTGTTAGTCAGTTATCACATATGCACTTTATTTATATTACAGGGAAATTAATGAGGAAGCGCTTGGGCAAGCTTTATCTGTTGCGTTACGTGCACAATATTGGCAGGTGCAGGGCCTCAACGTTCTCGTGTTCTTGCCACACTGTACAAGGTAAAGATTCAATCATCAAATAATTTTCAAATGTGAAATCATCAAATTTTTTCGCATTAATTTTTGTGGACTTGGTTGGATTAGGATGAGAGTTGTTCAAAGTTGAAGATCTATCCCATACTGCAGAAGGTTTCTCTCCTCGCCTTTCCTTTTCCTCTTTGTGTGCCTCATTTGACTTTCCACACTGGTCATATAATGTGATTCCTTATATATCTAGTGTATTTGGAAAGAATTCTTCGAAAGCCTGAAATTGATGCTTTTGCAGAAGAATTGAAACCACATCAGGTTATTAAAGTTTGTGTTTGTGTTGTATCTTCATATTTTTGCTTGCCATGACGGGTATGTCTCAGCTTTTTCTTTTCCACAGAAAGCCCTTCTTCCAGACAATTTCACT
>Ga0315914_1001984_pt1 | contig 31286 bp, 10 predicted proteins | sample MpolenodulesMG_FD_203920 | JGI IMG/M metagenome (GOLD analysis project Ga0315914, IMG submission 203920) | Medicago polymorpha root nodule microbial communities from Los Angeles, California, United States - elongated nodules | ecosystem: Host-associated > Plants > Roots > Nodule | place: USA...
TCTTTTGTCACTGCTATGCTTGCTACTAATGATGTATTTTGAGTAATTATTGTTATGATATGTAACTCAAGTACTCATTTCTGCTGTTGTTCTACTCTTTTTGCAATTTAATTCCGCTGGTTGGACCTGTGCGGAGCACGGGTCGATGTCCTAGTTATTAATCTAAGGTGGTCTGATTAGTGTTAAACCCTAACCCTAATTGCAGCCCAAACCCCCTTAATGCATTCTTAAGTCTGTTTTTGGCGCCTTAGGTAAATCTTAGTCACCCAACTAACTGAATTAATTAATTGTGACCCCATTAAACCTTTACTGGCATCGCTTCCTGGGCCACATAATTACCTCAGTCGTCATATTACCATCGTTTCCCTCAAATATTTTGAAACCCTATGTCAATTAAATACACTCCAACTAATCTTGCATGGAAGCAATCCATAATCACGGTGCTCAATGCCTGAACCATCCTTCTAACTTAGTTCTCTGCCCAGCTTCATTAATAGGCATCTGTTTTGTTCCAAGAACAATTGATGTATTATATAAATGGCCAAACTTTGGTGGAGTACCCATGCTTTGCCATTGAAAACCCTTAAGAATTTGGTTTGCCTTGAAGCTTTTGGTTGGATATTGATTTAGATCATAACACTTACAAGAAGCAGCTGATGCCCTCATTCAATTGAAAGGTTTGGATCGCATATCATCTGTTTGATTTAAAACTTATGATTTTCATGTAAGATGTTATCTAACGCCCTCTGTTTGGACATTGATTTCGATTGCCAGTTCGGGACAACTCAGCTCCAGGGATATACCAGGATGTGAGACGTGATTTGACAAAGCTTAGGACATTCCGTATGGAATACGACATTGGCACGGTAAGTTCTTCTTGCTTATTTTATGGTTGCACTTCTGTTTCCATATACAACACAGTAAGTTCTTTTTTTTAATAGCTGATGTAAACTAATGCAAACTGTTGTCACATCTTCATAATATGTTTTCACGTCTTCATGTGTTGTCTTGACGCATTATAATCCATGTGCATCCATTTTCGCGCAATTTTCACGTATAGATGCAGACTGATGCAAACTGAATCCATTTACATACTCATTTAGGTACTGTTTTCGCGCAAGTTTGACAGTTTTTAGATTGCTAATGATAATAGTATGTAAACTGAAAATGGTATTTACATACTCATTTATGTAAATTTTAGATTGCAAGTTTGACAGTTTCACTTAATCTTTAGTTTTTTAGAAGTTTGGTTTGTCAGTTAAGGACTGTTTTCGCGCAAGTTTGACAGTTTTTAGAACTTTCGTTTTTTAGAACTTTAGTTTGTCAGTTAAGAGCTTTAATTATTGAGTGTTGTTGTTTTGTTTGATTCTATTTAATTATGTGATGTTTCTGTTTTGTTCTTATCTGTTCTTAATATTTGCACTGGAATGTTTGTTGTGCTAAGTTTCATCTTGTAAACGTTTATGTTGCTTAGATGTAGAAATCTAAACTCTAAAATTGATATTGAGTTTGTTATTCATCTGTTTTAGAATAAGGGAAGGTTGCCTGGATACTTTTCAAGGACTTATGGGCTGCAGGTTGCTCCTTATGTCATTCTTCGTGACCTGGGTAATAATTAATTTGAAGTGAAGGTTGTGAAGAAAAACACTGGGCTTTATTTTACTGATGGCTGGGCAATGTTGAAGAATTTTTACACCCTCTGTTCTTATGCCATTTTGTCTCCAAGTTTCGTTGGAACAGTCTATCAATTAATGAATGTTTTATTTTGACTTATATTTTATACAACAATGCATTTGAAGTTTTTTTTTTGAATTTTAATCTACTTTTTTTTTTGTGGTGGCCGGGGTTTAACAATGCATTTGAAGTTGTTTGTCGTATTGACATTTTTGACATATTCATCTTATCCTTGATTCATTTATAAATTCATATCAGCCTTCATACCATGATTAATATAATATGTTAATGTCAACCAATTAGAAATTAAATGGCTCTTGGTAACTCATATACCATTGTCAAAAAGTGTATGCTGTTGGAATATTTTCATACTCACGGAATCAAAATTTGCTATATTTCATTTTGATTTCCATTACCATATAGTATAGGACTAATTTCTTATCTTGTATGTATATATTTGAAAAATGACAATAATTATATATATGATCTATCACATCCCTATTTTAAAACAATTTAGCTATTATAAGGTTCCATCAATTCTTGCCAATATACCTTAGGATACTGCATCATTCTCGATTTATTCAATTGAAAACATAGCTACTTTTTCCACCTTTTATTCAATCTCTTATAATGAATTTGTGAGAAAATGAAACATAAAAAAAACTATGTCCTTTTGCGTCTTCCATGCATATATAAGTTTTTTTTTGAATAAATTAACGTACTATAAGGTTCCATTAGTGATTTGTGGCACATGATCTGTTAGTAAATCCCTATAATAAATTTCTTACTAACTGTAAATTTTTCAACTAATCACATTCATTAGTTTAGTTGCTCTAGAAATACTTGCCTTAATTAAATTTATGTGCTTAAGGTGGTAAGTCAACTACATATAGGATGGTATGTTCACCTGCATTCATTAATGCGCAGATCATCTAGCAATATATCAATTCAATTAAAAAATGTTCACTAAGTATTGTATGACAGATAGCGTGGGTCATGAGTCTAGTACCTCTTAATCTCTCTCTTATATTAAGCTCATTTTAGGGTTTATATTGGATTCTAATTAGTGCTTAATAGAAAATTCTAACTGTGTTGAATTGGGAGCCGTTATTATGTTAGACCGGATGATGTTGGAAAGATCAAATTGGGAAGCTTGACTTGGAATTATTGTTTTGTTTCAATATTTTGTTTTTTTATAAAGCAAGAGTCCAAACATAAAAAAGGAATAGAAGACAGTCAAACAGAGTTGGAATGTCTTGCAAATTTCAGTCTATATCAGGTGCTCATATATATTATTAAAAAAAGGAAAAAATAAATACAAAAAAGAACTGGGGGACATAAACATAACCCAGTCAATCCACACAAAGTGTATGCCAACCCAATCGAGGGATACAATTAAATAATAACAACACCGGTGAATGTCTAATTTGCGGTGTATGGACCAACCGTCAACACGAAATGGATCCAAGAACCAACAACTCCTTGCGACAACAACAAGCATAACGTCTCTTTCGAGCTAAACAGTCCAACATCAAAGACTGATGAGGATTTTGAAACCTCCCAAAGTTATATAGTGTCAAACTTCGTGAAGGTGAGAAATTTGACCGCCAATACGGATACAGAACCCCACGCCTACAACCTGCTCTGTTGCGACAGAAAACTTCACGGCCATTTCTAGCCAAATCCAATAAAAAGCAACTCAAATTCAATTGAAGGCCAGATCGAGGGATGGTCAATTAACGAGTTTGAGCACCACGAGCACCGCCAACACGGTAACACCCGCACCCACTATTCGCAGCAACAACGGACAACAGGTACATGACCATTTCTAGCCTAGAAAACTTGTTACGAAGCACATCAAGATAGCAATACAACATTGAGGGGTCAAGGCCATTTCTAGCCACATAACCCTGTTGCAAAACACACCAACCTGTAGCAATATTAGCATGTATGAACCACGACAGTACCATAGGGAAACAACGGTAGCTGCAACAAATCTTTTTAAAAAAAAAAAGAACATCAACAATCCATAACATCAAAAAGCAAATCCAGATTCACCCTTCTATCAACACAAATCCACCGCAGGGAAACTCCGGCGAAACACACCACGACGACGCAAGGGAGGCGACCACCGCGAAGATCTGAAACAAACCGGCCACCACACGCCGCCGTCGTGTTTGTGCGAACAAAACAGAAACGGCGGAGAGGAAAAACGGTTTAAACCACAGCCACCGGAGAGTAGACGGAAACCACCATCACATCCGGTATTGAACAAATCGACCAACCGCCGCAAGAACTGTCGGGAGTTCTGGTTGGGAGGTGGTGCGGGTGGCTAGCGCCAACCATCGTACCCCTCACAGCCACCGCTACATCAGCCAAAGGGGGTGTGGAAAAGGACATCGCGGTTGTTCTTGCTGTTGAGTTGTGCGAGTATGCGATTTCTTCTTAGTTGATTAGAGCGTGCTGATAACGTGTTATGAAAATAAGTAAATAGAGACGATAATAGAGAGAAAGAGAAGAAAAGAGAATAGGGAGAAGTATTCTTATTGACTGATGTGTCTTTCAATATTGTTTTTATTTGTTCTGTTTTGATTTTGTTGTCTTCAATTTTATTTTTTGATTTTATATTGTTGTGAAGCTAAGTGTTCATTTTGTTAACCATATGAATGTGTAGAGTTCTTCTTTTGCTTGGTCTGGAGGGGGTGTTTTGTGGATTCGGTTTTGTGAATTTGTTTTTGTGTTGTGATCATGCCAGGACTTTTGATTAGAACATGTATCATTATGCCCATTATTCTTATAAAAATCTTATAGCGATGATGGTATAATTCTGCCCAATTTTTCATTTGACTATAATTCTATCCAGATTTATTACTTATAAATTTTTTACTTCTACACTTTATCATTTTTATGAGTAGTATTTAGACAAAAGATAAATTCTAATTGAGTTAAATGCTAATATATATGTGAACATAAACTAGCAACGTAATTGTTATTCCGGTACAACTCAAAAGTTGCAAATTGCTTGAGAATAGAGTTAAGGTCCAAAACCAAGGTTGGGAGGAAAATTGTCAACATTGTAATTTGTAAATGTAAAATTTATTAAAGGACAAAGAGGAATAATTTATGATTTACGTCGCATATATTTAATACCCTTATATCAACAGAGATAAATATTTACTGATTCTAAAAAAAAAACATAGATAAATAATTATTGATATAACTTTACTTTTATTTTCATATAATAATTATTGATATATGTTCAATAAATCAATGTTATGATTATCAAAATTAAAATTTTCCCCGTGCGTCGCACGGGGATACACAATAGTAGTTCCTTGGATTGGAAGTAGCACACTCACCACATGAGAATTTTTATTTGCCAAAGTAAAATACTGCCTTGATCTTTTAAATGAAACCAAACTAACAGGGTCTCTAAGCCAGCAGAAAATGCTTCATTGGATGCATCCATGAAACTGCATCATATTAACTTATGAAGATGTGGTAGGATTTACAAGGTTCATAGGAAGGCTGCTCTGTCAAACTACAACCAGACCATACATAGCTTTTGCTCCTCAACAATTGAGCCAGATTTCAAGCTGTCATACCATGACACGCTACTTTCAGTTTGAAATTTCTTTAATAATGTTTCAATGTGATGCATGTGCTGATATCAGTGAAATCAAATGTAAGAACACAATAACTATTTGTTATACCCCTCAAAATCATTTTTCAGGATTTGCTTACTTCAGGTCAACAAGGATACACATTTAGCAGCTGTGAACAAGGATATCTTGGTTAAAATTTCGATTTGCACCCACTTTGTTTCCTTTGTTAAATTTCTTAAACACGTAGATAGATAGATACTTTTAGTCTCCTCATCTTGCACCTACTTGTCACTAATGATAATACAGATTTTTTGGCCATTGTAGTTAAAGAGTTTTTAGCTTATGCTAGCTAGTTTTCTACTTGGTTGTTGTTTCTTCGTCTATTTGCGAATATGTCTGTGACTGCTGTTATCTGTGGTGAGTATGTCTGAATTGAATCGATGCAAACATGTATTGGGTTTTGGTAGCAGAAGGAAAATTAGAATGGAAATAATCCTTGAGTTGTTTGAGGCTTATAAATTTGTATGCTTTGCAGGTTTCAATGTAGAGAAGGTTTCAATGTTATTTATACGGTTTGAATATTGGACTAGAAAGGCAAGAGAAACTGAGGGCAAAGCAAACACGCCATGTTAAACAGAGTTTGAAACTAAAAGAAGAGAAATCCCAATCATTCTGTGTCAAGTGATTCAACTAAAAGAAGCTAATTATATATCAAAAGATAGTACTCTCAATTAACTTATTATGTAGCTTCTTATATGCTTAATGTGTGGCTTTCATTTTATCTTAACTGTGCTAAAAGGGTTTCTGTCATCACTATTTATATAGAGCCAGCTCTTAAAGGCATATCCTATATAAGGTAGACAAAAGGAGAGAAAATTTATACATGCAAAAGGTATGTTACTTTTCCTTGTGAACATTTCCCTAAAGCACAATCAATGGAGGACTTGCAAATATGATAAAGTTATCCATGAAAACTTAAAGAGACAAAACATTTTGAACTATCCCATCCAAATGGTGATCATAGCATTTCAACTAGTAAGAAAATAGTCATTTTCAAACAGATGTCCAACCATAGGGTGATTAAAATCAATTATCAGCCCAATAAAGCATAACATAAGAACAGAACTACTTCAAGAACCTCAATGCTCCCTAGAGTGTTTTTACTTTGTTCTACAGAAATTTAATTTTCCCACACACCTTAGAGGAAGAGTGGTACTCCTATAACATCATGGTTGATTTGTTTTAAATAAACTTACCACACCTCATGCAAACATTTTTAATGATCAATCAGGTCAGCAAATAAGCAAATTTATAAGGCACATTCATGCAATCCTAAAATCACTACCATTACGAAAACAAAAAATGGGAGGTGATTTTGCAACATACTAAAGCAAACCATCAGCCAGTGAGGAATTACGAAATCGGTTGATTTTAGCTGTGGCGCTTATGGTTTCATTATATGTCCGGGTAAACTCATCCCGACTTTTAGCCAGTTTCACTTTCCAAAGAGCCTTCTGATCTTCGAACTTCTTTATTTGATCTTCGAGGTTCTTTATTTTTGCTTCACAATCTTCCACTGCACTCTCAGCAATGTCAACGGACTTCCTTTTTATGTCAATTTTCTCTTTCAGCTTAACTGTCTGCTTAAAAGCTCTCTTTGCCTCAAGTATGTCAGTTAGCCTACTGTGAAGCCACTGAACTTCCACTTTCATTTCTTTCATGCCATCAACTTCAGCAAGGTACGTTTCCAGGTTTTTTTGTTTGATGTTAGTAAAATTATTATTCTCTAACTCTGAAATGATTTCACAGATCATCTCCAACAACGCTGAACGGAATCTTACCAACTTTGAAGTGCAATTCTTCGCAATATCTCCATGCTTGCCGATAACTTTTCTTAAAATTGGGATTAGTTCTGTCTTAACCTTATATTCGTTCACACTGTCCTCAGTCCGGCTTTGAACCTCGGAATCAACCTCATCATCGTCATCGTCCTCTTCCGCCATGGCAGCCAATTCAGTTAGTCTCTGGCTATAGGCTGGGGCCGGGGGTGAACATCCAGTTCTTGAACGGTTGGACATTGAATTTTGATCATTGTCTTTTTCCTCCATCCTCTCTGGTACATCTACTGTTGAATTCTCAACATTTCTAGCCTCTTTCTGTCCCAGCTCTTGATCCAATGTGGGAGGATGAGCAACTGGGTCTGATAATAGGTATCTAGGAGGTTGTATTTGACCAGAAACTTCACCTGGAACTTGATATGCCTGCATTAAATCTCATAATAGATTAGATTAACAGACAATTTCATTTATACAAAGATGCTTTTTTTAATGGTATAAAATTATAATTTATAAATTCTGATGAACGTTTGAAAAATTTGCACTAAAATACGATAAAATAGGTATTATGAGGAATATATATGTATATATATGTGTGCGCGCGAAATGCGTTTTATTTCATACCATATTGATAGCTTGGGCTGTTGGAACATCAGACTCTTGGATTTCCTCAGGGGCAGAAGAACACCCTCTTGATATATGAGGCTCTGAACACCTAGACAAAGATGTTGTTCCAGTTTTAATAGGCGTTTTAGACGATCTCAAAGTACGATCAGAAATTGTTGTGGACTTTGGATTTAATTTCCTTCTAGCATAGACATGATTTCCCCCCTTAGATTCTAACTGAACATATACAACACAAGGCAACAAGTTGAAGTTAGGATTAAATCTAAAACAACAACAAGACAGAATTTTCTTTTAGAGAAACTAAAGAATGATGTCATTGTACATCTTCTTTGTATGTTACTAACATTGACAATAGTGAAAAATATGAACATATGTTATGATATTGAGTGCTAAGCATATACATTGATGAACAACTAAATATTCTATTGCATTGTAATGAACCCCTAAAAATGTTCTATTGAATGCTAAGGTAAATATTGAACAAATTTTCCTTAAAACATTTTCTACCTGGTGAGTTTAAAATAGAAGATCGTGAGAGTGACACCAAAAAACAAAGATTCCTTTTCATGTGCAGTGAACCAAAACCAACCAAAAAGATATTTCTTCCAAGTTCATGTTTTTATTTTCAATAAAAATGCCACCTTTGAACCAAAAAAATCACTTTTCATGTCTAGTGAACCAAAAAGATTTTGCTTCCAAGATCATTTTTTTTTCTCAATAAAAATGCCTCCTTTACATACTTTCTACATCAACAACAAATCCAAAGAAAAATGGTGTTAAAAAGTTTTTAATCTAACTTCATATGATGCTAAAAATGACATACATTACAGCAAAAATAGGAAACGAGAGAGAAAGAGAGTTTATCAAACTTAACCTGATTGTTAACTTTGGTTGTCCTTTTCCCCTTCCTCTTTGGTTGCATGGTTCTGTTGTGTTGTGTCTACTAAATGAAATGAAATGAAACCTCTCTTCTCTTGTGTTGTTTTCAATTTTAGTTGCAAAAGTAGCTTGTTGGGATGAAGGATAATGGGACAAATTAGTGGCTGTCACTATCTTATAGGTACTAGGCATATGAGGGGTGAATGAGACCGTTGCATGCAATCCAAGGATATTAATCAGAATTTTTCTAGTTAGACCATGATTTTATCTAGTAGTAATACCCAAAGACACATTTTCTACTTAACGAAATGATTAATATGCCCTTGTAACTAAACTAAGTTTTCAATTAATTTTGTAGATTACTCAATCTAATACAATATTCGCCATTGACCTAGAAATTATCCTCTTGTTTTTGGGCGTAACCCAAATCATGGTTCTGGTCTAAGATTTAGTTCAATTTGACTACTACAATTATTGAGGAAGGAAAAATGAATAATGTTTTATGAATCGTTCAATTTGACTAAGACAGAAAGTTCTTTAAATTGTGTCTTTGAGTGCTTAATGATATAAAATTACACTTTTTGATTGCTTGAATTAATAAGCTTCTTCATGAAGTTTGCAAAATGGTCCTTGGCAAAATGAGATCAGTTTTACTTTATCTTCCCTCAAACTCGATTGGGTTCAAATATCCTCCTCATATCCGTTCTAAATTCTAACGACCTGAAAAATATACATGTGTATCTGATCGAGTTAAGGTATCCCACCACATATTCACACGAACTTGAACTGCTTCATATGTTTTGATTATAATTGATCATTTTTACTTTGTAATGTTAATTTTTAATATATTTTATATTATATTTTGCATCAAGCTTATTGTTTTATCGCAAATGTGTAATATTGATAAAAAAAAATGTATATGTCACATTTTGAATATCCAAAAACAGATTCAAATTAAACTACATATGTTTGGATTAATTTTTTTTTAAACCAAATAACTTTTGGATCAAATAGCTTTTTGCCTTAAAACCAATCCACACCGCCAACGCACCTAATCTTAACAACTCTGTCTCCCGAGATAAATTTTCCTTTTTGTTGCTCAAGGAGATTCATGTTTTGTTAAAGAATGAATATAAGGAGTGTGAGTGATATTTTAACAAACCTGAGAAATATGTTTTGTCCTAAAAATTAAAGTTGAAATCCTTACATGATAATAGTTAGGATTAAATATGTATTTAGTCTCTATACAATAATAAGTTTCCAAGTTTAATCTTTAAATTGTTTTTATTCCCTTTTGCATTTCATAAAGACTATTTTGGAGAAAATAATAAGTAATTTTTTTTAAAATACAAACTATTTTTATAAACTAAAATATTACAGATGACTAAAATTACCGTTAAAATTTTATAGAAATTTATAAACTTATAATTTTGTAGGGAATATTATTAAAAAAAAACTTGTAATTTTATAGGGACTAAAAACACATTTAATCTTGATAATTAAAGCTGAATCATATTGTAGTATAGAGAAATTTGTAGTCTACCAAATTCTTTTTATTTTCAAGGTCTTCTACCAAATTCTACCAAACAAAAAAAAGAGGAAAGAAAATTAAAGCAAAATCAGGATATATCTAATAAAACCTGACCAGAATCAGATACTCCCTCTGTCCCAATTTAAGTGAGCTTTTTGCTCATTTTACACTCATTAAGAAAAATGTATTAGTGAATGAGAGAGAGAAAATGATTTTAAACGCTCTTGTCAAGTGTTGATACATTTACGATTAACAGAAATACAAAATAGAATATATTAAATTAGAGGTGATGGAAGTAGTATTAATTAAAGTTATAATTAGAAAGAGGTAATTAATATTGCAATAATTATGTGTCAAGCGATTTAACTAAAAGAAACTAATTCTATTTCAAAAGATAGTACTCTCAATTAACTAATTATGTAGCTTCTTATTATATGCTTAATGTGTGGCTTTTATTTGATCTTAACTATGCTAAAAGGGTTTCTGTTATCACTATTTATGTAGAACCAGCTCTTATAGGCATATCCTATATAAGGTAGACAAAAGGAGGGAAAGTTCATACATGCAAAAGGTATGTTACTTGTCCTGTGAACATTTCCCTAAAGCACAATCAATGGAGGACTCACAATTGTAACAAAGTTATCCATGAGAAGTGAAAACTTAAAGAGACAACATTTTGAACTATCCCATCCAAATGGTGATTATAGCATCTCAACTAGTAAGACAATAATTAATCAATTTCTAAGACATTTTCAAACAGATGTCCAACCATACGGTGGTTAAAATCTATATATTATCAGCCCAACAAAGCATAACAACAGATGATAATAAGTACTTCAAGAACCTCAATGCTCACTAGAGTGTTATTACTTTGTTTAAAAATCATGTGCCTAATATATAATTTCTATGTTTAGTATATTACCATGTGCTAAGATTAGCATTTCCGTAAATTTAAATCTACATCGTACAGATGGCGAATTTGAAAACTAACGCTCTACTTTAATTGAATATTTTTCTGTTATAAATTTGCTCTTAATATCATTTTTTTGAAAATTCAAATTTAAATATGTTTAGACAACATTTATTTTTCCGACTCAAGCAAACTAAAGATATTTCGTTAATATAGTAGCAATACAATGTAGAATTAAATAAAAAATGTTGTGAGAAGCATAAGATAGTGAAGTCCATGTAAAAGCATGGGTGATACCATTTGCTTGACGCGCCTAGAAAACACAACTATGTGATTGTTGTGATCCGAGAGGAGAGTTTCACATTCTTGCAAGATCACACTATACTCGGATAGATTCAGCCTCTCCTTATTAACGTCATTAACAACCAAGTTTGCAATCCATTTCCAATATAATGTTACGGTGTTCCAATACATTTATCCATTCAAGTGTTATCTTTAGCCGCGACATCGCCGTAAACATCTGATACAACTCCCAAGAACGATCATGTTGCATTTCGAGGATACACACCCATACCAACGGTTGCAATGGTGATTGTTATCTGGTATTACTCTCAACCTGGCAAATAGCATTTACACTCGTACTGATCTGACACGCCAACTGCCATGCGTGACGCATTTCAAAAGCACGTCGTAAATATTATAAAACACGAACAAATGAGTTAATTAAAAAACAATATGACACATTAATGAAATGGTTAAATATGTTTTTGTCAATATAAATATATTAACTTTTAATTTTTTTTCCTCTAAAAATTTTCTTTAACTTTTAGTCCCCAAAATATTTTCAATCACTAATTTTGGTCTATACTTTTAGGTAATCTCTTTAGCCTTCATATTTTTTAATAAAAATTTCCAAAAACATGAATTAATTATATGAATCTCTTCGAAAAATATTTATTATTTTTTAACAAAAACATGAATTAATTATAAATTTGTAAGCGACAAAATAATAAACAATTAACAACGCCCTCTCTAGCTAGCGATCTTTTTTCTTTTGATGTTAATCCACTGATTTTTGGTGGTTAAAAATTGTTCAACCCAAAAACCAAACTCTTCTCCTGATCAATTCATTATAAGTGGCTTCATTGATCACTTGAGTCCAATTGCATGATCCTCTATGGTGATTTTTTAATTTAGTATTATTTGGTTTTTTAAAGTTAAAGTTGAAATCCTTACCTTGAAAAAAAAGTTGAAATCCTTATAAAAAAAGGTAATAATAATTAAAGCTGAACCGTCGTCAATAACACTGTGAGCTTAGCTCAGTTGGTATGAAAATTGCATAATATATATAGAGATCGAGGTTCGGATCTCGACACTCCACTTGTCATCCTTAAGAAAATAACTAGTCACTAGACTACTTGATAAAAAAAAGTAAATATATAATTTTTTTCGCTATGAATTTTTTATTATTTTAATTACATCCTTAAACAATTTTTTTTTTAACATTATATTACTAATGTTATTGAAAAAGTTCATAATTTTATTACTCCCTCCGTCCCGTTTTAAATGACCTAATTTAAAAAAGTGTACTATTCATATAACATGTTTTGACCTCATTTTTCTACTAATATATAAATACAAAATATAGCGTATAAGATCTTGTTGGATTCATCACGATAAATATTTTTAAAATATCAAATTTTTATAATTTTTTTCTAATAAAATATTAAAAATATTTAAATTCAAAATTATGCATCAGCATACGTGACAGAGTCAACTGGATCATGTAATATGGGACGGAGCGAGGATATTATTAATTATATTATTGATAAAAGATAAATATAGTTTGTTATATTTATTATATTTAGTATTCTCTCACCAAACAAAATTAAATCCCACCAAACAAAATTAAAGTCTTCCTATCAAACTCTACCTAGTAAATAGAAGAAAATAAAAGCAAAATCAGAATATTAATCCAATAAAACCGACCAGAATCAGATTTTCGTTTCCACTTCTCACTCGATTCCGTAACCTTCTGCTGCAACAAGAAGAGACACACACGTTCGTCGTAGATGGAGAAATCTATCACTTCTGCCAATGAAAAGGTAAATGTTACCAATCACATACCTGATGATATTGCATTTTCCATTCTATCAAAACTACCTCATAAATCTTTGAAGCGATTTGAATCCGTATCTAAACCATGGTCATTGTTATTTCAAAACTCTTATTTCATGAAAATATACCGCAATCATATCATACATGGAAATCATCCTCATTACGATGATGCATCTGTCCTCGTACGACAAATGGTGCCAATATCATATGTCGACAGGGAGACCGATTTTTATTTGATGTCTGATGATAGGTTTGAGAATAGGGTGAAAATGGATATATCTCTTCCATCGAAAGAGTTAGGTCAAAATCTTGTCATTGTAGGTTCTGTTAGTATCAATGGCATTCTTTGTGTTTGTAGCATGGCTACGAAAGAGAGAAAAGTTGTATTGTGGAACCCAGCCACCGAGGAAATGAAGGTCATTCCTCGTAGTCCTGTTGAGTCTAGTTTTTATAGGAGTGCTAAACCGCAGATTCATGCGTTTGGTTATGACTATGTGAGGGGTGATTATAAGTTGATTCGATATGTACGGTTTGATGTTATTCGTTATGAAGATGATGACATGTCTTGGCACAAGGTGTCTCTTGAACCTTTATGGGAGATATATAGCTTAAGTAGTAACTCATGGAGGGTACTTGATGTGAAAATGCCTACGTTGATCGTACCTTTATGTGATGTAGAAATGTTCCGAGTTTACATGGATGGAATGTGTCATTGGTGGACTCAAGAAGAATCACATCTTGAACATTGTTATAACTCACAATTGGTGTCGTTTGATTTGATTAATGAGGTGTTTTTTACAACACCCATGCCCTCAGACTTGTATAATGAGTTTAGCCTTGAAGCGGTGGAGTGTCAATTGGTGATGTTGAATGGACACATTGCTTTGCTCCAATATTATGGGGAGATGACTACTTTTCAGATATCAATTTTGGGTGAAATTGGTGTGGAGGAATCGTGGACTAAGATCTTTACTGTTAAGCTCTCTTCTAGTGTTAGGCGTCCCATTGGAGCGGCGAAGAAAGGCAATATATATTTTGCAAAAGAAGATGGAGAAATGGTCCACTTTGATTTGGATACCCAGATGATGAAGGAGCTTGGTGTCAAAGGATGGAATTGTCAGATGGTAATTTACAAGGAAAGCCTTCTTTCAATTTGAGGAACCGAATTAATTATTTTTCTTGTTTTCATCCAAGAGATATTTTAATGTGGTTCTTAGTATTTTACCTTCTAGACAAGGTGGCTTTATGAAATTAAGAAACCATTTAATAGTATGAATCTTGCTTTATCAAGTTTATTTTGAAAGTCTGCTCTCTTTCTATTTGCAAACTGATCTGGTTTGTATTTTAATTTAGTTGTAAGAAAGATATTTTGCCTTTACCGAATGACTTCCAATTTTATGTAGAATTACATTATGACTGGATACTCTAATGTGAAACATATTTCTGTTTATGCCACTATGTTTAATCTTGTGCTTGTAAACTGTTGTTGGGTTAGTGGATATGCACTCAACTCCTAATATCTTCCTTTGTAGTCCAAAAAATTTAGTATTCTCTCCAAAGATTGATACTGAATATTGAATCTATCACATGTGAGAGTGATTGAATTCTATAGAATATATGTGTAATTGGGGATAAACAGAAGCATCTATATAGTCCATAGAATATGATGGCATACAAGATTTCCTCTGCTAAACCAAATCCCCATTTAATGGGATACTGCTTGGTTGTTGCATTACAAAACCAAATATTCTCATAAAACTATTCATGACACATTGCAGTCCAATAAATCCGACTTGGTTTATTTATTGGCAGAATATAGGGAGATCTATATTTATATGGCCATTGTTTATGGGAGAAAAATGACCGATGTTCACAGGCCATTTGGGTTGTCATGTGATAATAAGTGTTACAGGTTAGAGAGATGCCATTTCCACTCCAACCATTTATTCTTTCTGATTGAAGTACTATTGTTTTGAGTCACAATCCAGTTTCACTATACCAGAAGTAGAACCAAGCATATGTAGTTGGATATAAATTTTGTTGAGAATATTTTTTGGATCACTCACTAGTCACTGCTGTGATTCAATTGCTCCAATACAATACACTTAGATGAAGTCATAAAAGAATATTGGAAAAATATATTTGATGTAAATCTCCATTTATTAAAATATATTGAATCAGTTTACTAAAAAAAAAATATTGAATCAATAATTGGAGATTTGTTTACGGTCCAATAGGCTGATTGTCAGTTAATAAATTAATTTTTCCAATAAGTAGCTGAAAATGTAATCCCGAAGTTCAAATAAATTTTATGAAATAAATTATTATTATCTCATTTTGATTATAAACCAATTAATGTGAACCCAAAGTTCAAAACATAATTCATTTACAAAACAAATATTAACTTCTAATGCTCCTAGCGAAATAGATGTCTATGTTGGACAATCTAATATTACAAATGAATCTTGATTGTGCCATGAAGCGTGGTAGACTAGTCGGTTCCACAGGTAAAAGATATGAAAATTCCAAAAGAGAACTTTCACATAATTTATCTTTCAATTCTAGTAGAAATGATCAGGTACCTGAAACTTATGAAAAAAAAGATATCTCAATAAGCTATGTCATGAATGAAATTTGATGGAACTGAAATAAAGTCAATGTTGACGATGTTTTTACATGAAATTTAACGGTATATGTAAAACAAATGATATTGAGGATCATGAATCAAAATCTATTAAGAATTATATACAATATAATGATTGGCTAAATGGAAAGACACATTTGATGAGAAATTAAACGAACTTTGGAAAGTGAATGGTTTTTGGACAAGTAATCCATACATATGAAGATGTGAAAATAAAATAAAATCATAAAATATTGATATATAAAGTTTGTCTTCAAGTGAATTTTGAAGTGAATTTCAGTACATTTTCATACTAGATTAAATAGTAGCCATGAAAGGCTCAATTTATCTCAAAGATTTATTTTAATGTAGCTATATGATTCACTTGACAATATTGGTTATATTAAAATCTTTCAAACATTTAATTTCCATGATATATACAATTCAAACTATTGAAGATATAACTTGATCAAAATGAGCAAGTCCCTTTATGTGCTCAAATAATTGAGATGCATATTGTATAATATTCACAATGAATATTTTTAATAAGGGATATAAAAATCATATAATTTGTCCATTCGAAAATAAGTTTGAGAATTCATGAAGAGTTTTTGAAATTTGGTTTCTTAAAAAAAAGGAAATGAAATGAAAATATGTACGAAGAGTAAATATTTATTTGAGATGACAAGTTGAATATTTGAAAAAAGCACTTTTGTGAATCATGAATCTTATATAGCAAGGTGCTAAAATGGTTATATATAGACGGATCTCATTTGTTGTACACTCTAATGGCTGTAAAGTCACTAGAAGTAGACAAAGATCATTTGAGAGTTTGAGTAAATAATGAAGAATTAATTTGTCTTGAAGTACATATTTTAGTTCAACTAAGAGACAATAATGTACCTTGATAATTAGTCATGTTATCATATTATTTGTTATTTTAGACATGGAGGTTATTTGTTTGATCTTCAACTTTAATGTGTTTGACTGAAGTCTATGATTGAACAAATATAAGAAACTTGTGGTTTGTCTTCCAGAAGAATGAATTCAACAATCATTTATGAATATAATACCATCATTGCTCGGTTGAAAGGATGATACATTAAAGAAGCTAGAACAAAGTCATATTTTTCAAAGTTCTTATTCGTATATGAACTTCAGAAGAGTGGTGATCTAAACATTCAACAAATTAGTTCGTGTTATAATGTTGAATACCTTTTACAAAGTAACTTCCAAGTAAAACTTTTGAGCAATTGGTATTCTTCATCCTCTCATAGATACGGTTGTTTGGTTAAGGGGGAGCAATAAATAAACCGTGAACTCGTTTTCCCTTAATCATAGTTTTCTTCCACTGAATTTTCCTGATAAGTTTCTTAACAAGACAAATATATGGAATATTATACTCATTTTCCTTTATTAGAATTTATTTTCTAGGAGGTTTTTTATTAGTTAGGTTTTAATAAAGTGCTGCCAGGTATAAATTTTATTGTATCTTATATTTCTTATGCTTACTGCGTTTTTTTTAAGAAGCAGAAATGAAAATATATGTACCAACAAAATGCAACCAAAGTTTATTTTTTTGTTATTTGTTGTTTAACTTATAGTGGAAATAAAGTGCTGCCATGTAGAAAATCAATTTGACTTTTAGTTAGAGACCGTGTTTCATTATGGTTTTGTTGACTAATGTGTGGTTCATCTACATATCCATATCATTTGTTGACTTTTTGGAATATGATATTGATTTTTTTTTGAAAGGTGGAATATGATATTATTTTTTGAAGGAATATGATATTGATAGCTTAGCCTTTCTTTAAGATATTGATAGCTTATTTTATTTATCACGTGCAATAATTTTGCTGCATGGTGTGGAACTGATGCACTAAATTTGTAAAAGTTGGCTATTCAAATTTTGAGCTAAACCTGTGGGGCCTCTGATTGCGAATGAAACTATAGGACGTTTTTGGTGTGGTTTAGTTTGGTTTTGTGGCTAAAATTTATCTGAACTACAAGATAAAAAACATGCGGTTTAGTTTAGTTTTGTTCGGTTGATTTTTAAAATAAAATCCAAGTCTAACCAATGCGGGTTGGGTTGGATAGATTTGTGCGGTTTTTATCGAGAAAATACAATTTTTTGTTTTCAATATTAAAACAGGTTAAAAAGCTAGTACACAACATATTTCCAACAATGTTTTCAACGGTGTTTTAAATTTCATCCAACGTTAAATTTCATTTTCATCTAACCATATTCCCAACAAATAAACCAAATTAAAAACGTGTGCAAAAAATAATCTTATTCAGTAAGAAATGCAAATACTAAGATTTTCTTATTCTCTAAAAGTTCAAGTAACACATAAAAATATTTTTGAAATAAAAAGTAAAGTAGAAACTTAACTAGAGAAAAATATTTCATTTTATAAAAGTTTCCATTGAATTTTTATGAATATTGGTCTGGACGACATATGTTTAATCAATGTTTTTCTTATGTTGCGGTTTAGTTCAGTTGGTAAAATAAAAACTGCAAACCGAACCAAACCAAACCATATCGTTGAGTACGAAAACGATCCCAATACATCCGAACCAAATTCGATTTTTTGCGGTTTTGATTTGGATTGGTTTGATTTGAAGTTTTTCTATTGAATTATTCAGTTTTAAACGCCCCTTTGAAACTGGAGTGTGTTTGAGCACATTCATTAAATAAAATAAAAAATTGGGGCATCAAAAACTTAATGATCTCGTCTTTGTTGTTACAACTTTAGGCTACAAAATAGGTATTATGTAACAGACCTTAAAATGAAGTAGAATCCTTAAACTATTTTATTGAATTGATGAAGTAAAATAAGTTTCAAAGCTACTTGAATGATTACAATTAAGAAAGAAGAATTAGAGAGAAGAGAGTTCAGATAGAAAAGAAGATTTTGACTCACAATTTCCATGCTTATTTCCTTGGCTTTTCTCTTATTTATATGGGTCCATATTGCTTATTTCCATATTGCCCTTTTCAGCTCTTTGACTCATTGCATATTACTATTATGATGTTCAATTTTTTTGTTTTTTAATATTTCATATTTATAAATAAATGTTTAGTATTTTTATAATGATTTATAGGAATAAGAAGCAAAATTATGACCCTTAAAACACTTGAAGAGGATTATGATTGGGTGTTGGAGGATTCACCGCCACTCTTAACTATTGAGGATCCAAGTAAGTGTTGAACATTGTCTAATTGCCAACTTAAATTGAAATAACAAAATTACTAGAAACAATATTTTTTTGGATTGATTGGCGGTGAATCCTCAATAGTTAAGAAACCGGGTCATCCGGTTCAACCCGATTGTTATATAGACCAAGTAAGTGACTGAATCAGCCGGTTTTATATGGTTTGGACATGTGGTTCAACCAATGATCCCATGATTCAACCAATGAACCCTTGAACCCATGACCTTTCTGGTTCCATGGCCGACCCGTTTTTAAAATGTTGCATAAAAGTTAAAACTTGTATCTTAGCTTTTGCAATGACTTGAGAATTTAAGAAACGTAGTTTTGTCTAGCATCAAATGTGCCTGTTTTTCCGCTTTTATTGGCAACAAAGAATGAAAAATGATACTCTCTCCGTTCGTAGTTATAAACACTTATTTTTGGATTGATTGGTGAGTGGAGGATGCACCATTTTGTGAGAAGTATCGCCATATGTTTGACTTGTTCGTCATTCAGAAGGCGACAGTTGCTGAGATGTTTGTTTGGTGCGTAATGCGTATCAGATTCTTACTAGCAATACCCCTCGTCTTGAAGTTGTGACGTCGAATTCATTTTGGCATGCAGATGTTCCTTTGAAGGTGTCTTTGCTTGCTTGGTGATTGCTTCATAATAGATTGTTGACAAAGGATAATTTATGTTACAGAGGTGTTATTGACTTGGTTTCGTTTCGGTTTCTTCAAACACCGTTGAGGATAAGTTATTACAGTTTGAATACCTTGCATGTGGTTCTAAATCGCGTCGTTAGGCTATGATGCTCATTTGGCTTGTGTGCTTATGGGTTATATGGAAAGAAAGGAATACCATGATTTTTAATGACAAAGCTTGCTCAAATTCTCAATTGTTGGATCATGTAAAGCCTTTCTCATTTAGTTGGCTAAAGGAAAAAAAGCTATCTTCGTCTTTCTCCTATCATAATTGGTGCCATGATCCTCTTATATGTTTAGGCTTTGGTTAATCACTGTTTAGCCTGTTGTTTGGCTCTGTTTTTTTAGTGCTTTAGTAATGACTTCGTAACTTTTTCGCATTGTACCCTGATACGCCTTGTGTCGAGTATAATGTGTATGGTAGTAATATATTCCATTTTGTCGTTTTCAAAAAAAAAAATCACTCTTTGAGAAAAAAAAAATTGTCTATAAATATACTATATGCATTTATTATTTTTTTCTTAACCATACCCGTAATTAATACTCCACTACTTGTCTTGAAATATAAAAAATTAAATTTAATATACATACAAACAAATGATAATTTAGAGATTTTTTTTTTGAGAAAATAATTTTCTTAACAAACACACATATTAATTGCACCAACAACTTTTCTTAACAAATGTGAAAAAGACGGAGGGCTTACATACAGGGATAAATTGAGTACAAAATAATCAAGTGAAGGGTGAAATTGAAAGGAAAAATGTTACACCAAAACATTATTTATATCAAGTCAAAAATATTTTTTATAGTGTCCAATATTGTTCTTGTTATTGTGGATTGTATCTGCTATTGCTCTTGGTTGTTCCTATTTTAATAGGATTTAAATAATTTTTTAATTGATAATATAAATAATATTATAAAAATAATAAAATAGTTTAAATGAATGATAAAAATGAAGCAAAAAATGCAAGACAAATATGAGTGTATCCCGTTTATATTAATATAGATATACAAATTTGAAAACATAATTCAATTTTGTTCGTCAAAGACAATCATGGAATATCAATATCACTTCAGTTCGAATATATTTAATTATCAAAGATACCTAGGTTCATGTTCAAAAACAATCATTGCAAGAGCATAGCCCATTTTTAAAATGGTGGAACCTTTTAGCTTGGATGACGAGTTCTCTTCCCACGATCTTAGAAATAATCTTCAGTGCAGTATGACAATCAGGACAAATAAGAAAATTCTTCATTACTCTAATGGTTGAACGAGCAGGACTGCTAAAGAGACCTTTAGCAACAGCAAGTCTCTCACTGTGGGCAAGGAGAACATCTTCTTTGTCTTCCTGGTCTATGTCATGCAACGCATATCTCGTCTCTGCAATATAGCCAGCTTCTTTCATTTGCTCTCTCAAACCTCTAAGAAAAGTATAAATCTTATCATTTTCTGGATCGGACGTATCTCCAGTTCGAAATTCATGGACTCGACTCAGACCTTTTGGATGATTATTTATTGTTGATTTGTTCTGCTCTGAAATTTCTCCAAGTAAAAGGCCAGCTTTAGCTTTCTCATTCAAACAAGAAGGATCCAACTTCTCAACTAGTTCAGCACAACGATCCCCCAACTCTGTGTTTCCATGAACTCTGCAACTATTCATCAAAGTCTCCCATATCTCTACACTTGGTTCCATTGGCATCTTTTCAATGAACTCCAAGGCTTCATCAAGATGCCCAATACTAGCAATCATCTCTACTAGACTGACATAATGGGCCATAGTTGGTACAATGCCATAGTCCTTGCTCATGGATTCAAAGTGCAGCATTCCTTCACTAATATCTCCCAACATACTACATGCACCAAAAACCCCAATAAACATTTGGCCATCAGGTTTTAGTCCCATGTTTTTAAATTGAGTAAATATATCAATTGAATCTTCTGCAAACCCATTCTTAGTGAGTTGCTTTATCATAGTACGCCAAGTAGTCAAATCGCGCTCAGGCATGCTCTTGAACACGTTGATTGCATCATCTAGAGAACCACATTCAAAATACATCTCCAATACTCTATTGTTTGTGCTAACCGTAACCGGAAGAGGATGCAAATGTTGCAAAGCATGTCTGTGTACAACTCTTGCCTCCTCAAGAGACTTAGCCTTCCCACAAATGTGCATTAATTGCAAACAATGCTGCAAATCCACATGAATATGAAGCTTTTCCAACACTTGCAAAACTTCAATTGCTTCCTTCACTTTACCATCCCTGCAAAAACTATCTAGTTCTTCAAGTGTGCCTTTGTACGAACTATTTGAACTAGCATGTTTATATCCATAAGATCCACTAGCCTTTTGGTTATACAACCCAGCACGATTTTGTTGATAATCCAAAGAATCATCTGCTTGATAACCACCAGAGAGATGAAAATCCGACCTTTCAGCAGAGGTGCAAATAGCCCTAGATGTATTGCAGCGTTTGATACAGTTCGCAACGTGGCGTGAACAACATCCATTGCACAATTTCAAAAGAGAACTAACAGTAACTAGAGAAGCTTTTTTAGAAAACATCATGAATGACTTAGCATAATCTGATGAAAAACAAATTAATTCAAAGAATAAAGTCAGTGCATTTTGTCAATTAAAACCATAGATTTCACAAAACTCAATGAACAAATAAAGGAAGAATCAACTAAACAAAGAATCCATTTTTAATAATCCCTTAATCCATTTTTAATAATCTCTTAAAAAAGGTTACTAGGATATTTTACCATAAAGAATTAGTTAACAAACAGTATGGCTGAAAACTTGTCAAACAGTACAGATAACAAAATAGAACATGGTGAATTTCAGCCCTAAGGTTCCAATTCTACCAATTGCTTCCTTCATATAATGGTGCATGCATACAATTTGTTTTACTATTGAGTATAAGCATTTTCTTAGAAGTCGCCAACAATTTGTTTATGCATGTCTACATTTTCTTGAAATGAACCTACAGTATTTCACAATTTCCATAAATAGAGGCAAATGTTTTTCATCTACTCTTCAACTGCATATGATTTATACCAACTAAGGTAGTCAAAATCGAACCCGACATTGAACTAGTGTAGCATAGGATCGAGGTTTAAAGGTCCGACCGGAATTAATTCAACTAGGGTTCACGGTAATTATTAATATAGTTTTTAATATAAAATAAAATATAATTGAATAACAAACATAACTTAAATTTACATTGATAATAACTAGCACATACAACAAAACGAAATCGAAATTTCTTCAATTCAAAACAAGGTTTAAGCAAAAACTAGATTTTAACATATATTGAATATTTGTAGGTTCAAAATAAAACGTAAAAGAGAGAAACATAGTTGTGAATGGCGGCGCCCATTAAAGAAGAAAGAAAACCTGTACGATGAATTTCGATGGAGCTGTTTTTTTTTTTTGTTTACATTTGATGGAGCTGCTGAGTAGTTTCGATGAATTTTTCAAAATATTTAACCTATTTTTACTCATCCACAGAATTGATACTCATCCACATAATTCATACTATTTTTAATTTTTTTTTGAGTAAATTACACTCTCCTTTCCGCAAAGATGCTTGAATTACACTTTCTCCTCTTATGTTAAAATATACACTCTTCTCCTCTCTTATTCAAACATATTAAAAAATATTTCACTCCTCTACGCTATGAGAAGCTTGAATTACATTATCCTCCCATTTTATGTTAAAATCTACACCTTACTCCTTCAATATTTTTTTTTTATTTCTAATAATCTAACACACTTCGAAAAAAATAGTATTGCGCGTCTATTTTAATATAATCAAATTTTGAATACATATTTTTCGCTATTTTTTATTCACAATTTCATTAACATATAGTTTTAAGCCCTGTTATAAAATCTGAAACAACCAAAGATAAAATTAAAATATGTGAAAAATTATACAATAAAGTATGGTTAATTAAAAGTTAATTTTGTACTATAAATTATAAAATTAATAGCAAAATATTTAAATTTAATTATATCATCATTTTTAAATTAAGTTTTGTACTATAAATTATAAAATTAATAGCAAAATATATCATTTTAATTATAATCATTAAAATTATAGTACTCATTAAAATCATTAGTTTAGCCTTTCTTTCATAGTTTAGTCTTTCTTTAAATATATCATTTAAATATATCATCATTTTAATTATATTATCATTTTTAATGAGTTTTGTACTATAAATTATAAAATTAATAGCAAAATATATAAAGAAATGAATTTATTTTTCTTAAATGGTGGTTCAAAATTAATACATATCATAAAAATATTTATTTATATTAAAATAGATTAAAGTAGTGAATATTTAGTTATTAAGGGAGAGTTGTAATTCAAACATCTTATAGGGGAGGTGAATGTAGATTTTACTTTTCAAGGGAGGGAAGTGTATATTTTAACATAAGAGGGGAGGGGAGTGTAATTCAAGCATCTTTGAGGGGAGGGAAGTGTAATTTACTTTTTTTTTTAATAAAAGGAATTGGTACCTATTTTGAAATCATTCACTTTTAATCTTTTAGCATATTTTTTTGTCAAAAAAAATCTTTTAGCATATTCTTTTGACCGAAAATGACATGACATATTTTAAATGATGTAAAATAATCAACAACTATAAAATCATCAAAAAAAACTCATTAAAACTTCAATTTTTAATATTATATCATCATTTTTAAATTAAAAATTATGAAAGAAAGACTAAACTAATGATTTTAATGGGACCAAAAAAAAACTGTGATTTTAAAATGGATGACCCACATTGCGAGTGAGTAAAAATTAGAGGACTAAATTTGTAATTAAGCCTAATACGAGTAAAAATAAGAAATATTATTTTGAAAAATAATGTGTCAACTTCACATATGTGTAAAGTGTCCAATTGTGACGTGTACTTTGGTACCAAACTTTGGTACCAATTATGTGAATGAGTAAAAATAGGTATCAATTAACATATTATTTACTATTTTTTAATATTATTTAAACTATTATATTGAAATAAAGTTTGATATGATAACCGTCAAAGCTGTGGATTGACACATGTGAAGTGATCAACTATGACGACTACTTAGGAACGAAGCGAACATAATATATGATATGCATGTTACTTTGGGTAGGGCCGACCTTGAAGTTAGGCTTGGGGTGCAACAACCTAGATAGGGCTCGGGTTTGTAGGGGTCCCAGAGTTTTTTTTTTCTTTCACTCTGCGTTTTTACAGCCGTTTTATAGCAAAATTTTAATAGCATTGTCTCGCATTGTTGTCAAGACTTCTGTTTCCATGGCCTCCTCAGATGTAACTATCACCTTGAAATACACATTTGGTTAGTACCATCAAAAATCAAAATCGTCATGTCCAACATTAAATTAATGGGAGTGAGAACGACAATGAAAACACCAAATGATACAAGCTAATTTGAGCGGGGTGAGACTCCAACATTTAAAGGAAAAAACTAGCGATAAAAGAAGGAAAAATTGATTATATTTTTATTCATTTTCATCATGTGGCAATATAATCCTTATGTATACTAGTGCATACACATAATAAGATAACTACAACAATCGCACTACAACTACTATGCAGCTAACTAATACAATATACCTAAAGATCCCTTATACCTTAGTCATTGTTTTATTATCATCATGGATCCTATCATGTGCACATCACCTATTCTGTCCTATATTAATCATTTCAAATTTATGTTGATCTATGAAACATACGGAATTGCGAATGCTTATTTTCCAATCATCTTGAAACATAGAGCCAAACAGAGGATTTTCTTATGCATTCCCCCATGTTTCATCTGATTGTTGTAGTAACCTATAAATAGTGCCTAGTATACTATAAATATATGTTGATCTGTTATGGATGAAGTGCAAAAACCAAGCATATGGTAGCATGTAACTCATTGTTCGAGTCTCAAATTATTAGATACAAATGTTCAATGTGGTACTTAAGTCACGAGTCTCTCCAACGAATAGGTTAGTCTTTTTGGTTGAGATTTCCTTATTGTCTTAAAATTGATGCTTTCGTTCAAAGTTGGACCACATGAAAGACTATTTATAGGCCGGATTAAAGTAATCAACCTTTTAGGTTAGTGAAGCCATCAAAGATGAAAGAGCTACCACGTGACAAACTAGTCTTTTGGATTGAATACTCTCATGAACTTAAAGTCATAAGACTCTGACACAAGTCTGAATGCCTACTAGCCAATCAAAGTATGATATGAAAAATCAGCTTAAACATTCAATATCATGATCCAATGCATTTGACCTCTATAATTATATCTCAAAATTATTTACATGCTCACTACTTTTAAGTTTCATCATTTCAAAATTAATTTATTTCCATTGAAGTACTTCGCTTTTGCGTCCCAGCTTCCTCACCAGATCTGTCGACTACTGATATATTCGATTTCCAAAATTTATGATATAAACATTTCCCCGTAATTATTAAATTATTCTTTGAAGGGTGAAACTGAATGTATCACTTCCATCGAAAGAATCAAGTCAACACCTTGTAATTGTAGGTTCTATTAGCATTAATGGCATTCTTTGCGTTACCAGTATGGTTATGGAAGAGAGAAAAGTTGTATTGTGGAACCCAGCTATCGAGGAATTAAAGGTCATTCCTCATAGTCATGTTGAGTGTAGTTTTTCTGGGGTTGCTAAACCGCGAATTCATGCATTTGGTTATGACTATGTTAGGGATGATTATAGGCTGATTTGATGTGTACAATTTGGTGCTTTTGATCTTAGCTTTGAAAATCAAGAACCGCTGACGTGTGAAGAGATGTCTTATGACCCTTTATGGGAAATATATAGCTTAAGTAGCAATTCATGGAGGGTACTTGGTATGAAAATGCCTAAGTTGATTGTACCTTTTGGTGATGTAGAAATTTTCCGATTTTAAATGGATGGAATGTGTCACTGGAGGACTAAAAAAGAATCACATCTTGAATGTTGTTATGGCTCATATTTGGGGTCGTTTGATGTGATTAATGAGGTGTTTTTTTACAACACCCATGCCCTCGGACTTGGATGATAATTTTAGTCTTGAAGTGGTGGAGTGTCAATTGGTGATATTGAATGAGAATATTGCTTTGATCCAATATTATGGGGAGATGACTACTTTTCGCATATCAATTTTGGGTGAACTTGTTGTGGAGGAATCTTGAATGCTCTCTTTCTATCTGCAAACTGATCTGGTTTGTATTTTAAATTAGTTGTAAGAAAGAGAGTTTGCCTTCACCAAATGGCTTCCAATTTTATGGTTAGGAAACTTGATACTCTTTGTAATCAAAAACATATTTCTGTTTATACCACTATGTTGAATTATGTGCTTGTAAACTGTTGGCCAGGTTAGTAGACATGTATTTGACTCCTAATATTTTCCTTTGCAGTCCAAAAAATTTAGTATTCTCTCACAAGATTGATACTGAATACTGAATCTATCACATGTTAGAGTGATTCAATTGTATAGAAAAAAATGTGTAATTAGAAGTATCTAAAGAGTGTATAGAATATGTATGGCATACAAGATTTCCTCTGCAGCATTTAAAAATGAAATTCAACTATATAGCAAAACAAAATCCCCACTTAGTGGGATAAGGTTGATTGTTGTTGTTGTTGTTGTAGAACAAACCAAATATTCTCATAAAACTATTCACGGCACATTCCAGTCCAATAAATCCGACATGGTTTATTTATTGGTAGAATATAGGAGTGAGCTATATTTATATGGCCGTTGTTTATGGGAGAAAAATGACTGATATTCACAGGCCATTTGGGTTGTCGTATGATAATAAGAAAGTGTTACCGGTTATATATGCCTTTTCCAATAGAAGTACCATTGTTTCACTATACCAGAAGTAGAACCAAGCATATGTAGTTGCATATAAATTTTGCTGAGAATATTTTTTGGATCACTCACTAGTCACTGCTGTGATTGTGCACTCTTAGACACAACTAGACGGTGCTTATAAATTCGCATCTGTTGTCACTTTGAGTTTGTGCCGAAATGCCAGAGTATATCTGTATTAGTTTATTAGCTTCGGTTTTAGGCTCTGTTAGTTACTGTCGGTTTAATCTTTTGCGATACTGTGCTGTGTATTTTGCTTGTTTGCAATGCATATTGGTCTAAAGTAGCTATCATATTTCATAGAAAAATTAACTGGCAGTTGTTGCAGGCTTGTAGCAGGTCTATCAAGATTGTTCTTAGTATAAGTATAGGAAAACTCTGCAATGAAATAACAGAAATTCAGTTGAAGATTCATTTAGTGATGTATTTACGTGCTCATCAAATGTCAGACTCTTCCATTCACTTATAGTGATGAGATTTTCTTAGCCAATTGTACCATATCTCTTTGATGAAATGGGAAGTAATGCAAAGTGCAGATAAGTCAAATCGCCTTCCTTGGGTTGACTAATGCTTCAATCGCCTTTCTTGCGTACCATATCTCTTTAATGAAATGAGATGTATAACTCATATACAATTAGTAGCCTAATTGAAAACGTGTAAAAGTTGGTTTGCAAATAGTAGGTGTTCTGGTATAGTTTTGCAACAAGAATTATCCCAACATGTTAAAGATGTAACTAGTTTTGCAAAAGTTTGGAAGGAATGCAACTAGATTTGTTGAGTTTAGACAGCTCATACCTGAATTGATAGCTTAAATGAAAGCATGCGTCACTTAGTTGCATACAGATTGTGAATTCTTGTTTATAGAGGATGTGATCTGGTAGACCGAAGATTTGAGGCTAAACTATGATTCCATGCTACCACTGACAAGGTTAAGAAGTTAAATCGAAAGACACGATCATACGAGACTTAGGATTGCAAGTTTCTATGTGCATAACAATTTGGTTTGTTGCATAATGCAGCTGCATTTACTGGGTAAATTAAGATCAGCAACTAACCAAGAGGTAACGTACAATTATTATAGATAACCTCAAATAGCACACTAACTAGCTAAAGTGAACCTAAGCATGTGCATGATGATAGCTCTCGATTATGCAGAATATTTTTGTTGAGTTTTTGTAATAGGCTACCCTTTGAGTTCTCCTTAACATATCTAAGATTAGTTCTCCAAAATAGGTGGTAAACTTGCCAAGAAAACTGATCCAAGATGTACCATCAAGTGGTCACACCTTAATAACTTGACTTGCTAAAGCTTGAGTGGCAAAGGGGTTGAATCCATTTTCTGCATGCAATTTTTCTACCCTTAATTATTTGGATGCACGCTTTCGTAATCTATTTAGTTTAAAAAAATATTATCTAAGTTATGAATAATCTACTTTTATGCATCATATTGAAGCACTATTAAAGAAATTTCAAGCAGAAAAATATGGCGTGATTCCTTAGCTTTTGATAAACTTGTAATAAAGAACAAAAAGAAGTAGCACCTTTGTGCAACCATCAATGAGGTCGAATTTTCTTACCATTTTTTACTGGTTTGCATAAGTTCGTACTAAGATTTAAGCAACTTACACACTTGACCTGGTTTTTGGAAAGCTACTCTTTGAGGTATTGACATATAAACACCCTCTTTTAAATATGAACGTAAGAAGACATTATTTACACATCAAGTTAATGCAATAGCCAATTATGGATAGAATTGAAGGCAAGAAGAACTCTCACGGTTGTAAACTTGGTCACTGGGTAGAAAGCGTCAAAGAAGTCAAAACCTTCTAATTGATTATGGCAGCCGGCTACCAGCCTAGGCTTGCATCTCTCAATATGGTAAAGGAATGAAAATCTGAGACGGGTCGAGACTTACCGAGGACTTTTGTATGGCTGAACCTGTTGAGAGACTGCATACATAATCTGAAAGATGTGGGGCTGATGTTTCTCTCCGACTGATATTCTCGCTGCTGATACTGCGGCTTCATGCACATTTGGAGCATGGTTGGGTTTTGGTTCAGCAGTTGCAACAGGTTCTTTGGAAATAGTTCCAGGTTAAGACAAGAAGCAGTGTTTGGTTGGAAATAACTGATGTTTCTCTCCAACTTGACCTGATTTCGTGAACACAGGAAGTATACAAAGCCACTTTTGTTGACTTTTGTATGGATTTGTGAACGTAGGAAGCAACTTTAGGTGCAACAAGTAAAATATGTTGGTTTATGATTTCCACGTAAAATATTGTTTGTTGAGTTCTTCTTTTCTCATCTTATTTTAGTTGTGTGATAATATTTTGTTACTCTACTACCCAACAGTGCTATCAGAGTCATTATTCGTAGTTGTTGTTCTGCTACTGCAACAAACGGGGGAGTGGTAAGAAAAATCTTTCTATGCTCTATGGTTGCAGTTTAAACTGATCTTCCACATCAGAAAAGAATTCTTATTATTTTGGTCTAGTTTGAATAAAACAAAAATATTCGATGTAAAACTATGGCAACAAAATTTGATATACAGGTTCAATAGGTGAAATTTTTTCTTCAGGAAATTGAAGATAATGACAATTTTTCATAAAGGTAATTTTGATTCGGAACCACAAAATTGATGACCTAAAAGCATGTTATTAAAAGTTAAAACATGTATCTTATCTTTTGAATTTTGCATTGGCTTAAGAACTTAAACTAAATTCTACAAGAAACTTAATTTTGACTAGCATCAAATGTGGCTGTCTTTTCGAATGGTAAAAAGATAACTAAGAGAGGTAAAATAGAAAAAATATTACATCAAAACATATTTTCTTTATATAAGATTATTTATAATGTCCAATATTGTTCCTATTATTGTGAATTCTCCCTCCTATTGTTGTTGGTTGTTACTATTTTAATGGAAATTAAATAATTTTTAATTGATAATTTAAATAATATTATAAAAATGATAAAATAGTTTAAATGAAGGGTAAATATGAAAGAAAGAATTCCAACCCAAATGAGTGTATCCCCTTAAATATTGTCATAGATATACAAATTTCAAAACATAATTAAGTTTTCTTCAAATATTTTTGTCAAAGACAATCATGAAAAATTAAGACCACTTTAGTTCAAATATATTTAACTATCAAAGATGGATAATACCTAAATTAATGTTCACCAATAATCATGGCAGGAGCACAACCCATTATTCATATAGTGGAACCTTTTAGCATCTCGGATGACGAATTCTCTTCCCACAAGCTTAGAAATAAACTTCACTGCAGTGTGACAATCACCACAAAAACGGCGATTCTGAATTACTCTAATAGTAGAACGAACCTTACTGTTAAGGAGACCTTGAGCAACAGCCAGTCTCACATTGTGAGCAAGGAGAGCATCTTCTTTGCCTTCCTGGTCTATGTCATGCAACACATGTCTCGTATCTGCAATATAGCCAGCTTCTATCATTTGCACTCTCAAACCTCTAAGTAAAGCACCTATCTTATAATTTTTTGGATCGTAAGCATCTCTATCTCGAAATTCATGGACGTGACTCTGAACATTTAGATGATTATTTATTGTTGATTTGTTCTGCTCTGAAATTTCTCCAAGTAAAAGGCCAGCTTTAGCTTTCTCATTCAAACAAGAAGGATCCAACTTCTCAACTAGTTCAGCACAACGATCCCCCAACTC
>Ga0315914_1001985_pt1 | contig 31282 bp, 18 predicted proteins | sample MpolenodulesMG_FD_203920 | JGI IMG/M metagenome (GOLD analysis project Ga0315914, IMG submission 203920) | Medicago polymorpha root nodule microbial communities from Los Angeles, California, United States - elongated nodules | ecosystem: Host-associated > Plants > Roots > Nodule | place: USA...
AGGCGTGTGATCTCTGGTGCTCTCTGGAATTGCTCGCCTTTCTACTCGCCATTGCGAGTTTGTTCGCCTTTCACTCGCTATTGCGAGTTGGAGGTGAGGGATCTTTGATGCTCACTGCCTTAGCTCGCCTTTGATCACCTTTTACTCGCCATGGCGAGTTAGCCTTTGTACTTTTCCTTTGTTTTTCAACTTTTCTCAGTATCTTGAGTTCAATTCCTGCACAATTGGGTAAAGTAAGATAGATAAGGCGTAATAGGGCAATTATCACTTATCTCTTAACTTTTCCCTAAATAACTTACAAAACAAGTAACAAAAGTGCCTTAATTATTCATTTGAATTACTACTTTCTGGCATTTATCAGGTCCCGCTTAAAAGTGGGGGTCTTAAGTAAGACCCCGGGTCTTATAAGACCTTGAAAAAGATTCTCCCCATTAGGGTACCTAATAGGTATCGGGTCTTAAATAGTTAAGACCCTCCCAATAAAGATTGTGTTAAAGGTTTATTTAAAGAAATCGCCCTTACCATTTTTGGTGATACTACATTCGAAATGCGTTCCTTATATTTATTTATATGGTTAATACCTCAAATATCCCCGCAATTGATTTGGATGAAGTTTAAAACTAGCCTTTGTAAAAATAAACACACATATTTCACCCATGTAATTTTATTTTCAGACTTTACACAAAATTACGGTGGCTATTTGAGAAATACGTATTTAACAAGGTTGGGCTGATTATAAAGAGTCTAAATTAAAGTGTCAATTTTATAATTTTTATAAGGACCATTTTCAAACCCGCACAAATGAATTCTGCTCTTTACTCAAACGATTTTGCTCATTCTCAAGGTAAATGACTAAAATACTCCTACGCATGTTAACTCACGTAGCGTGAGTTAACTCACACTAGTTATATTTTCTGCATGACTTAACTCACGCCGCGTGAGTTAACTCACACTGGTTAAAAACTTCAACAATGGATGTATAACTCATTTGAAATATAAAAAAGTGGATATGTGATTTGAGGCTAAATAAGGACATATAAAAAGTGGATATGTATGGATATGTGATTTGTGTTTTCCATACAAATAAATGCATTGTGTTGTCCATGCTTTTATATGTGTTTTGTCTACAAGAAGCCACGCATTATTGGACATTTAGAATTGTTGCAGCACGTGGAAAAAGGTTATTTACTAGTATAGAGGGAATTAGTTGCAGCGCTTGCTTTAACACTTGTGCTAACTAATAATAAGTCAAAGGCACTATAATTGTTGCGGCACTTGAATAGTTTGCTAAATATTGGAATTTCAGTGTCTGTTCATGCAGAAAATCAGAAAGGAAACGAGCATGAGTTAACTCACGCTGGGGTTCAATGTATTTTTTCTACGTGACTTAAGTCACGCAGCGTGAGTTAACATGCGTAGGGATATTTTAGTCATTTACTTTGAGAATGAGCTAAATCGTTTGGGTAAAGAGCAGAACTCTGCACAAATTACATGGCCTATTTGAATATTTGAGGTATTACAATGTTTTTTAGGTCGATGATAGTTGCCCTTTTATCATTTGTAATGCGGGATAAAAGAGTGAGGAGAGTGGGACAATTGTAATGTGGCCCATCTAATTTAACCGACTATTACTGAAATATTTAATCATTGATATCTTTCCATCGCAAACAGCTATCCGTCTCATAATAACTGAGTCATTTATATAAAAAAAATGTTTCAAAATAACTAAGTCATTTCAGTTTTCAATGCAATATTAATTATTTTTTTCAATTATAACTATAGTTAATACTATTTTCATCACCCCCAGACCAATATATTCCATTTTGTATTTATGATAGTGGAGAATCCACCAATACTTAGGGTGTATTTGTTTCAAATTTACCAAATTTATTCCTAGGAATAACATTCTTTGGAACATAAAGATGGGAATTTTATTCCAAGGTAGATAAAAAAAATGTTTGTTTAACATTATAATATTACGGGGAACCATGAAAATAGAGATTATAATAGGTAATTATTTATGAATTTATTCTCATCTTCATGGGAATTTTATTCCCACTTTTTCTTTGGGAAAAATTTTCTATTCTCAAGAACGTTTTATACCTGAGAATAAAATTTAGTAAACTTGTAACAAACATAGGCATACATATTTCTATCTTTTTATTCCCGGAAATCTACGAATATAACTTGAAACAAACGCATTCTTAACAAAAACATTTAAAACCATTTTTCTCTCTCCTTCATTTATACATTTTTCCTAATGACTCAGTTAATTCGGAACGGAGAGAGTAATATATACTGTTTACAATTATTTTAGAGTATTTTTCCTTAAACTACCATTTCTAACTTCAAAAAAAGAACAAAATAAGTAGACAAGAAAAATTATCCAATTTTAAATCAAAGAACACTTGATAAAAGATGAACAAACAACGGGATCCGTAGAAAGAAACATATAAGAGTATAACTTTAGAGCTGCTGTGTCACATACATACAAAACTCAAAACTTTGTTTTATTTATTTATTTTGCTTTAAAAGGAATAGAAATATACATTGATCACCTTTGGATTACCATTTATCAGTCAGTACATATCAAAAAAACAGTCGATGTTCAATCATTTTGTAATTGCAATACACCCTTACTTTTCCATTTGAAACACTAATTACAAGGACCATTGTTTTGATTAACTAAATCAGTGAGACTTATAGTCCCAATCCCAAAGGGTGTCTGTGCAATTGAACACCCGACTGATAAAGCGATAGGTGGTGTATAGCGTTCGCAAACAGTTCCTTTAAATCAGGATTTTGAGCTGGAACCTGACGAGCAAGTTTCTCTATAGTACTCAATACACGTTCTTGCTCAAGAACCTTACTATTGCCAACATTTAAGGCAAGATAACAAAGTAATTTTAGGCCATATACTTGATGACCATCCCTTATCTTTAGCAGACTCATTAGCTTAGGAATTCCATCAAGCTCAAGTATTGCCTTAGAATGGTCGACACGGTTATAATTGTCGGCGCACACAAATTTTATTAAGGCAACAATAACTTCACTAGCCACATTTATATCCTTGTTTCCAAGGTGTGCAACCAAAGGACCAAGAACATGAGGAACCTTACCAGGAAAGTTTCTGGCCAATGACCCAATTGACTTAATAGCAGGAATCAGCAATGTTGAATCGCGCTCTTCTCGAACCACCTTCAAAAGCTGATCCAAAACAGCCTTTGCAACCGGTGCTGAAGGCTTGAAAGCACCCCTTCTAAGATCAGCATTGGACTCTGCCACAGCCGCAATTTCCATAACAGCCATGAGACAATTGAGCCTCAATTCTCCAATCTCAGACTCAATAATCTTAGCCAGACAAATCAAGCCTTTAGTCTCAGTAATCCTCTTACAAGCTAAAAGACACCCTTTGGAGAGTTTCCAAAGAGCCTTAGCACAACTGACTTTAACATCATTCCTCAACTCGGGGTTCTGATCAGTTTCTCTTCCTCTGCAGTTGCTTCCATCAGAATTAACCTCAGATAAATTTTGAACCACCGAATGAAGTCCACTTCGAGAAGCGACAGGTTTGTTAAGAACAGTATCCAAAGACATAAACAACACAAGTGGTTTGGTCACATTAGCCCTTATAAACTCCTCACGAGCAAGAGGCTCTTGATCAGCCATAGCAGAAACCAAATTAGCAACCGAAACACGAACTCTGAATGCTGCATCCGATAGAACCTGAACAATAACAGGAACAGCGAGGTTGCTGAGAAGGAATTGAACTATCCTTTGTTGATCATCATCACCAGAAACAATGCTAGTAAGAGCATTAGCAGCTGCAACTTGAGAATCAGGGAAAGCAGAATCCTTAAGAACCTTCAGCAGAGGCAAAACACCACCTTCTTCCACAATGATGAACTTGTTCCGGTCATTATCTTTAGCAAGATAACCCAATTCGTTAGCGGCTTCAACACGATCCTTAGGGTTACCAAGCTGAAGGGTGTAAATTGAAGTCCACACCCAAGCCAAGATTGGATCATTACTTGCAATTGGAGATATCGAAAGATTAGTCCCTTTAGACTCAAATATGCTCAACAACCACATCATATCACCGTTAGAAGATTCTAGAAGATTCCAAACTTTTCGAAAATCACCAGTACTACTCATGGTTAACACATTCCTCAGGACATTAACACCTTGACTTTTGCACCTCCGCACAAGTGCAAGCGTTTTTTCTAGATTCTTTGATAATTCCCTCACCATGCGCCGGATTGGTCTATCGTTTAACGATTGATGGCTCCCTGTTACCACTCGCACGACACCTCGAAGATTTTTGCAGAGTATCTCCACCTTCTTCGCTAGTTCGCGACATTCAACTTTTGATGATTTTGCTTCCTCTGCTAGTTTTATCACTTGCTCTCCCATTAAAATCGGTATCAACAGCTCTTCTTCAAGGCTCTTTTCCTCTTCCAGTTTAGGGCTAGGGTTAGGGCTTTTCATCATTCAACACTAACTAACCACTTCACTTTCTTTCTTATGCTTCAAAAACTGAAGCTTGGAAACTGAAAACTGATACTGCAGAGATATATATGAAATAAATTTTATGGTATTATTAAAAAAACATGAAATTAAGAAAGAAGATGATGGTATTAGTGTATTACCTCGTACTATTGTGTATGAACTTGAAGGTTGAAGGTAATCTTGGTGATTGTTTGTCACTCTTGACTTTGCCTTTGTAGACGATTCTTCTGCTCCAAGAATAGCGAGTCACGCATGTTAATAAATATATCTTCAACTAACATACATATATTTGTCAAAAGCAAAGTGTGGAAACTTCTTAATTAAATAAACTTTTGTACAACTTTTTTATAAAGTATGTTTGTTTATTTTGGTTGAAATTTTACAGGAAATTACTAGAGAATTAGAACGAAACTAGTAAGAAATTAAAGAGTAAGATGTAATGAAACTCTTTTATCATATCATAGACGACCTCTTAGTCAATGCACACGGGTTGTTGTTGAAAGTACTTGAATCCGCGTAGGTTAAAGTTATTGTGCTTAGTTTTAGAAACGATGAATATTTATTAGTACTACTACAAGGAAATTTCGTGTCCAACCAATGTCTACGAAAACGTATGGTACCCAGTTTAGTTTTCATTCAATGATGTACTCCATGTATATCCACTACTCTATAATACACCTCAGATTTGTGAAATTTATGTGTGATCTCTACCACCCACGTAAGAGAACTGGTCTCAAAAACAAACAAAATCGGATTAGAAACACTTGTTGGTGCGAAACAAAACAAAACAAAACGAAGGACGTGGCATAAACATTGGAAGTTAAATTAACTAGTACCATAAAGTTGTCTTACATAATAATAATTTTTTCCCTTTTATAGTAAAACTTATTTTTATTCACTTCTATAATCAAACTAACATTTATTGTGAATTTTTGAACGGTTGTCGCATCTTAGTTGTTCAAATATCACTCATCTTTAAGAACGTCTTAGTTGACACAATAAAAGACTCGTTACATTTCACTCCATTCCACATCAAACCACTAATCTGTTCCAAACATATCCTTAAATTCTGAATGAATATGGAAGAGAACAGGAGCTAAACATAAAGGTGTTTCGGATTGTCGTTTTGCTTAAACTCATTTTCTTTCATTAAAAGAAATATATTGATTATTTTATGACATTTGTCACGATTTTCTGTAAAAAAAATAAAATAAATCCATTTCCTCACACTCAGGTAGTAGATGTAATTGCATGTTAAATTAGTTTTCTTGTGGATGGCTTTGTGAGTAGTACTAGTAGAAATGTCAGCTTGCAATTTGTGGATTGGTGGTGCTTAAGAGAAATTATAATGTATATTTGACGGGTTAGAGTACCCTTGTACTCCTGAAATAGAGAAAAAGAGCAAGTCTACAAACGAAATCGAGAGTTCATCCTAGGCTTAACTCCTTTAAAATGTGATGCCAAAATAAGAACTTACCTCCATATACTTGATTGAATAATTTACCAACTACAACTTTCGATGCCGCAGGGAATGACTCCTGGCTGTCAGTTAAATATCTGACATTAAATGGTGGGCATAGTAACTAAACAAACAATTCGAAAATTAGCAGGCCTTGTAGGTCACTCCAACTAATTACATGCATCAATCATTTACAGCACATTCCTCGTTGACTTCAGTCACTAGAAGATTAGTTCTTTTTTTTTCTTCCTATAACCTAACAACTAATGTGTTGTTTCAAATGTAATGCTGGCAAATACATGTAGTGTCTAGTTAAAAAGTATGTATCTGGTGACTACTTTCAAATAAACAAAGTTTAAGAAATTGACTAACTTAGCACCAACTACCTAGACTGCCACGGCCTCTTCCCACCTACAGGAATGGCATTGGATCCTGATGTTGAACCCTGATTGCCATAGCCTCCTCCTCCTCGTCCTCTTGAGCGAAAGCCTCCCCTTGATGCTACAAAAGGATAAGAACTACTTACACATAATCCAAAAAGAAAATACTCATGTTTAAATGTAAAAACTAACTAGAATTACCATGTTGACCAAAACCACCAGACCGAGTCAATGCAGACAATGCAGGACTAACAATCTGACCAGCATCTTGTAAGATCTTAATCAAATCCCTAGCATACTTCGCATTAGCACTGGTAAAAAAACTATATGCAGTTCCTTTAGCTCCTGCACGACCAGTTCGACCAATTCTATGGACATAATCTTCGAGGCTTGAAGGAAAATCATAATTGACCACACATTTTATGTCCTTCACATCTGCAAGAAACAAGTAAAACATCATAAGGAATTCTGTGCAAGGTTTGAGGAGAAACTGCAAATATCCTTATCCCTGCCCCGTAAGATTCTAGAGATCAAACTCAAGTCAACACATTCATCTCATCAATGTGCCCACCTGAAGCTTTAAGGGATAAGGAGAAGCTTCACCATCACTGTTATCTACCATATCCAATTATCAACAAAGTATGTATGAGTCAACCGGGCCGCAAAGATAACCAGCTCCATAACTGTGGATGGGGATCGATCAATTTGACTATTTTTAAAAAAACTGCCAACAGTGATATGACTAGGATGACATGACTTCAGGCAACAATGGCAAATTATTGATAAACTCACCTTGTTTTGTCAATCAAGTAAATCGCCACACATTAACCTGCCCCGTGAAATACAGGATCATACATGGGATACTACGTCAGAAAGTAGAGATCAATATCCCAGCCATATCAAAGGAACTCTGCCCTAGAGCCTAGGCATCCATATAACTTGACATCTTTAAGAGGATAGTTCCCAAATTAACTCCATCAAGCAGTCTACTGACAGCAGCGAAACAATTTCATTTCATCAATCCCCTGGTCAAGTTACAGGCACTTCCAACGAACTCAAAATATGACCCCCACCCACGCACACTCAAACCACAAATTGTTGTCAAGGGGAACTGGAAAGCAGCCGGCCAACTCGCCTATTGTTAAGTACTAGAATTATATCAAAAATCCTAAGATTCTAAACACAGTGATCCTACCAAGACCCCGTGCAGCAACATCAGTGGCAGTCATTATTGGACTTCTGCCACTCTTAAATTCAGCCAAAACCCAATCCCTTTCAGCCTGGTTTTTATCACCATGGATGGATAGTGCTGGCCATCCATCCATTCTCAATTGTCTAGTAACTTGGTCACATCCCTTTTTTGTTTCTGTAAATATTAGAACTCGGCTCCCATCCATCACTTCTTTCAGCAGCTTGATCAGTCTGTATTAGCAACATCAAAGTTTTAATTTGGCAAGCAAAAACATCACTATTGTTCACTATTTATCATCTGTGACTGTGAGGATCCAAACCTGTTATATTTCTCCATGTCGGTGACAACTTCGACAACTTGATTTATAGATTGATTTGCTTTCAGATATGGTGACCCAATAACTACCTATAAGATCATGATATCCCACAAGGAAACGCACTAATCAATAATCACCAAAATGAGGTTTAATTAAGCCAATTCATAGCGCAACAACTTAGAAATATAACTATGCATAAATGAAAGTATACATGTGAATTGGGAATGCAATTCAAGTAACCTTATATGGGTTGTGCAGAAACTGCCTTGCCAGAGATTCAACCTCCTTTGGCCATGTTGCACTCCAGTATAATGTCTGCCTATCTGGTCGAATCTGTTATTTCAAAACACCACCAAATGTAACTGATTAATTATACCTCCAAAGCAAACAGATTCAATATGCTACAACAGTATCAGCATTTCAAGATACTCTAAAGCCAAATTTGATTTAAATGAAAAAGATAGTAATAAATACAAAATTAAAAAGTAAACGCGTTACTTTAATTGCATAACCTAGCTTAAGTTGTCGATTTTCACTTGGGGGGATAAGTTATAACATATACCCTTATGGGAGTAGAGTAAAGTTCCATTTGCCATCTTAGGGAACCAACTTGATATTAACCCCCCAGTTATAACATATACACTTTTAATAGTGTCCTAATAGGATAATTTCTACCTAAGTAGTCATTAGCAGAGATAGCGTAGCGTCCGGTCCCCAAACGCTAAAGCGGTATGGCCCCTATGTCAAAGTCTAGGAAACATTACAAGCACAAGCACTACGCATATTAAAACTAAAACATAGAAAAATTAAAAAAATTAAAACACATTCATTACTGACAAACAAAGTTCATTACTCCTAATATTTCAAACATAATATAATTCAAGTAGCAAATAAGTTCTTAGAAACTTTCTGCTGTAATAACCTCAACTGAAGTAATTAGATATGAATTTTAAAAATAATCATAATGAAAGAAATTCCTTAGAGGAAGGTAGAGCATAGCATCTCCACTTCTGAATTGAAAGAAAGGGCAAATGTAATGCCAGGAAAATACTTCAGAACAGGGAAATCCTGCAGACTCTTATCAATGAACTTTTAAGCTAATGTTGCTTTTACTTTGCTAAATTTTTCAATGTTTTCCCTCTTTCCTGCATATTTTATTATTTTCTAGATTCTTGTCACGACAAACCATAATCCAAAGGAAACATGACAAATGAATCAGATTCTAGGTTTTATCTCAATTGCTTACTAATTGCAGGTTAGTCACAAACAGTGCCTACCTGGTTTACAATCTTCCGAATCTGAGGTTCAAAACCCATGTCCAACATTCGATCAGCTTCATCCAAGACAAGGTATGTCACTCTCTGCAGGTTTGTGTGCTGAGCTTCCAACATATCTATTAGACGACCAGGTGTAGCAATAACAATCTCAACACCTGCCAAGCACCAAACGTTAATCATCATGTTCATGTTATACCACAATATTGATCAATATTGAATAGGCCCTTCATTTATGTAAAGGCAAAACAAGTACCCATTCTAAGGTCACGAATTTGAGGGCCCTTTGGAGCACCACCATATATGCATGTACATCTAATATTTGATCGTGACCCAAATTTCATAGCTTCTTGTTGAATTTGAACAGCTAACTCTCTAGTTGGTGCTAAAACCAGGACAACAGGACCGTCCCCTTGTACTGAAAAAACGGCAAACACATTCGTTAAACCACCGATAAAATTGAAACCTTTATGGTAAAAAAATTAAACAGGGATTCAAATACATACCTAATCGAGGTTGTGCACTGACATGAACTATAGCAGGAAGTAGATACGACAAAGTTTTACCCGATCCAGTCTCAGCAATGCCAATTAAATCTCTACCAGTAAGTGCCATGGGCCAACCCTGAGCCTGAATTGGAGTAGGCTCCACAAAACCCAACTTGGCAATAACGTCAAGGCAGTAATCTAACAGCACAATATAACACATCATCAAACAAACGACGCACGAAAAGTAAGTAATAATCAATAAATAAATACAATCGTGAGGAGCATAACGAACACAAACAAAATACCAGGAAAATTCGCCTCGTGAAAAGCCCGAATTGGTTTCGGCACATCATGCCCTTCAACTGTAATATCCCTACTAGCACGGTACTGCATAACTTGCTGATCAGACATGGCTTGTATCACAGGACTTTCAACATAGAAATTCTTCTGAAAAGGAACCAAATTTCTAAAATCTTGCTTTGGAAGTGTAATGTTGTTCAAATCATCCTTAGAAGATCCATGTCTACCTCCAAATCCACCACCTCTTCCTCCTCTGCCACCACCACCTACGCGACCTCTTCCACCACTAAAACCTTGAGTTCCACCTCTACCACTGCCACCACCACCTCTTCCACCACGCCCCGAATCATATTTTCTATCACTCGCGTGACCGTTGCCAAATCTAGGGCCAAAACCACCACCTCCACCACCGCCGCGACCTATGCTAAATCCACCTCCTCCAGGAGGTGGTAAAAAGTGAGGAATCGGGGTAACCGGAGCGGATCCGAAACCAGTCGGTGCATGGGATGCATATGGAGCAGCACCGTACGGAGCAGGACCGCCGCGGCCGAAATTAGGGGGCGGCATAGGTCCAACGAGATCACTACAACAATAAAAAAAAATGCCTTTTATTCATTCCAATAATTCTAATAAACGATAATAAATGAAAACGAAAGAATGAGATTAAGAAAACGAAGGTACCTGCGACGGCCGCGAAAAGAAGTGGAATCGGAGTATCTATTGTCGTAAGGGTTCATGATTTGAAATTCTAGGGTTTACGGAAAAGCGCGATTTGAAGTGTGAGGATATGAATTTTGATGGATTGGATTGGATTAGGTTTCGAGACAAACACTCACTCACGTTGGTTCTTCGCTCTAGTCTTTGAATGAATCTCAGTACGACTCACGCGCCAATATTATAAGGCTGTGTTTGGTAATGCAAAACCGCCTTTTATTCTTTTTAGGGCAAATACATTTGCCACATTTTTATAAGTTAAGAGTTTTTTAAGCTTGTAATTGCTTCTGTAGTTACCTTTTAATCTCGTTCCTCGGAGCATTGGTAAAGAATTTAAAGATAAAAATTTTGTCTTGAAAATATAAGATGTTATTTTTGATTAAGTAATGATTAATCATTGTTTTATAAAAATTTACTTATTTTAGATAATTAATCAATGTTTCTGGGACACTCCTAAGCATTCATCCTTTAATAAATTAAACTGTGTTATAAAAAAGTTTGAGTTTGTAAGACATGTGACACCAAAGTTGTGTTTTGACCTTCAATATATTTAATATTGTTTTTTGAAGTTGAGATTTGAAATTAGGGATTATCTCTTTTAGGAGAGAGTAATAAATTACTAGGGTTTAGGGTTGTTTTGTTTATCTATCTAACTGTTACTAATAGAGGTAACATGTCTTGGTTCTTTTTTTACTTCCACCATGGTGTAAATTTTGAGCAAAATGACACATGTGTTGGGCATCGTTGTTAATTGAATGGTTGTGTCCACCATTAATTTAACAAAATTGGACTTTGTTGTTAACTAGTGATCTAACCCGTGCGTCGCACGGTTATTTGCTTTTGTTCATTTGCCTTGAACCGGATCTCGTTCAATTTCCTTCAACTGTTCACCTGCTTACCGTAATAAATATTGATTTGCACAAACAAATGTAAAAATAGAATATTGACTCGCACAAACAAATGTAAAAATAGAAAATAGTTCATATACAAAACGAAAGATAAATCATAGGTTAGAAACAAAAACAAAAAACAAATGAAATAACGGGAATTTTGGAATAGAAATACAAATTACAAACATCATACAAAAAAAAAACATCCAAAACCTACGTTCAACATAAAATAAACATTCAACTAAAAACATTACATGCTTTAACACAGCTAAAAACAAAACAAAAAAATTCTTAGTGTATAAAATAATGTCATTTAGGTTCAAAGATGAGCTACAACTACTAAGTTAATTGGGTTCAAGTGATTAATGAGTTCAACCAAATGATGAATTGTTTGCGGGAACCTGAGTTTGATTCTTGGATGAAATAGTTCTTGGCCAGACTATACTTACCTCACGATCGAACTCCAAATTACCAGTATGCATGCCAATGAGGCAAGGTGGGGACATATTTTACCTTCTCCGTCCCCATCCCCAATTCCCATATATTTACCTATCACCGTACTCATACCCAACGGGGATGAGAAATTGAATCTCATCCCCGTCTCCGACGGGTTCGAGTATCTCATCCCCGTACCCAACGCGAATCATTTTTTTAATACAAAAAGAAGTTTTCTCCAGCCTCTAGGGTAATGTTGTACTGCAGAAAAGAGAGACCGAGGGTGTGAATGTGGAAAAGGAAGATAGAAAACTCGAGTGAGTCCAGACAATCATAAGGATGAGTAGAGAAACACTTTCCTCAAAAAGCAATCGGAGAGTCCAAGTCTCTAATAACATGCCTCTACCCATGATTCCAAACCAGATTGAGACCTTGGACGATGGCTAGTAATTCGACATGAATGTTAGTTGTGTTTTACAAAACCCAGAAAAAACAAAGATCCACTCACCATCATTGTCTCAAGATGTTTGTATTGTTTGTTGCATTTCTTATGAATGAAGTTGCCTTATTATCGTTAAAAAAAAATAAAAAATAGTTACGTACACGTATTGTAATTATAATTAAATAAAGCTATACAATGTTACAGAATTAATAATATAATAACATTATCCAGTTAGCATGTCTTGAATCTTGATCAAACAGAATTTTCCCCTTTCACATTACATTTTATTCCAAAAGAATTAAATAGTCTTCTACAATCTTAATATCCTAAGTTTACATATATGATCTTGTAGTTTGCAAGCTATATCTACTTCCACATAACTGAAAGTTAATTTTTGATTTCAAAAGCTTCTCTAATTCAACAAATTAATCAGCTTGCTCCATGGACAATTGACAATTCAAACTTCTCTAAGGATACAAATTTAGGCACGTCATTACTAGTTAACTATTTATCCATGTCTTCTCCCACACATCCTGTAACCAAGGGAAAGACGAGTATTAGACTAAGAGATTGTAAAATTAAACTAGTTAAAAATTCTTGCATCCGGGTTAGAATAATACATGCTATGCTGTGATGTTAATTTAAAGAAAGCCATAGTTAACTTGACTTGCCTGAAAAGCAAATACACTGATGAAAGAAGTTGCATTTTGAGTGATATTTACTATGTGATTGGCATTCATCCAAAAAAGCTTCAATCTCATACACAAACTCTTCACCATTGTAAATCAATGTAACATCACATGTCTTTGGTGCATTTTTCTTTACAAACTCTCCTTCCCTTAATTTATCATTGCGCCTGTTAATTCATATACATAATTTAACATCATTAATTAGTTAAAGAAGATAAATATTCCTTAACAATGTTAGTGACAATATTGTCACTAATTGAGTTGTAGCATATATTAATTATATACCGTAGCTTTTTTACTCCCAATACAAGGTTGGTTATGTTAAGAATAGAGATGAGGTCCACAATGGCTTTTCCTCTGTCCTTGCTCTCCAGAATCAAAGTTTCTGCAGTTACCTGAGAGAAAAGAAAAACATGGGGACAAGAGAACAAAAATTTAGTTTAATTTTGGACTATAGTTTTTGTTGATATCATCATATACTTTAATTACCTTGGCTTCAGTGCTCAGCTGGATGTATTTCTGCAAAAGATCTTTCCTCTTATTGTTCACTTCATTTAAGTAACGTCTTACTTGTTGTGGGGTCAGTTGCCTTCTTTCAAGCATCCCAACTATCATATTCAACATTTTCACCATGCACATGTCATTTTCAAATTCAGATATTGGGATGTATTCTTGATACATAGGCATATGCACAATTTTGATGTTCATATAATTGTAAGACTAGTGTTAGCCTAATGGAAAAGCTACTAAAATAAATCATTGTTTTGGTGCTTGTTTAGTTAAACGTTTTATGCTGTCAAATGCGAGTCTTGTTGCTCAAACGCAATTTGAACCACATACTTTGTTGTTTGGGTAGTTGCAAAATCGATTCTCTGTAACGTGAAAATACCCCCAAACGCGAGTCCCTTCAAAGCTCCAAATTGGAGCTTAGACTCTAATATCTGTTTAATTAAAAGAGTTTAATGGAGATGCATTGTCATATAATAATTCGTCATATATGTACATATGTTTTTGTATGAATGTAAGAACTCATCATATTTTCATGTAGGCCTTTATTATAACCGCTTTTTAAAATAAGTGTCTAATACTCAATTCTTATTGAACAATATGTCTCCTTTCTCTTCAAATAAATTATTGATTAGGCCTAACAAGACTTTTGAGTTTTATGTTAATCCCTCCCTTTGGTAGTTTGTTCGGATTGACAAAAGAAGATACTAACTTATAAGCCTAAAGGTTATGAAGCACGCACACTGACATGCCACACCAAGAATATAATTATATGTGTCGGTTTCCGTGCTTTGTAGCCTAATTTTGTTCCCTCTATATAATTTTTTTCAAGTCTTATCACCAATTACACAAGATTTGGCGTTACCTGGCGTAGGAATCAATGTGATTGGAGGAGAGACATGGACAAGAAAAATCCTAGCACCAGGAGAAACAGCATGATCAAGAACCCATTTCACTACATCCATATCATCTTCACCAACAGCAACATAAAGGTCATCAACTCTTCTATCTTTTTTGATTGTTATGCTCTTTCCATCCTCAACTATTTCCACAATTTCTGTTGACAATAATTGTACAGAGTAGGGAACAAATTTACCGTTTTCTTCGCTACCGGTGTCCGGTACTATTTCACTAACTCTGTTTCTGTTGCCAGTTAAACCTTTGAGATCACCAAATGTTTCAGAAACTTCTGGAGTAATGATTTCTTGGAAGCTATAAGTTCCATTTCTGTCACATATTTTATGATCCTCAAATGCTTGTGCTGTTTCTGACCACCATATTGATCTAGAATAGTAATCTTTTGCTTCTTTTGGGGTGTCATTTTTATTTTCCATGTCTTTCCCTTCCTTAAAATTTCAATGAATTTGTTGATTCTAAATTGAAACTATATGAAAGAGTTCGTTGCTATCAAAGCCTCAAAATAAGTGAAGAAAAGAGATTCACTTTTGTCGGATTGCTATTGGATGCATAATTTTTGCTGTACTCTTTTGTCAATATTAGCATTTCATCGGATATGCCACTCTATGCCGACCCTTTCTTGCTTTCCATTTTTTGTAGCAACTCGATCTTTTAACTATTTAGAACTTCATGTATATTATCATCAATATTAGTCTATATTATGTATCTAGTTTCTTAACTTTGTATTATTATTTTAAAGAAATTTTTTACAAAGTTAGATAAGAGTTTTTAAAATGCTAAAATGCATATAGAGTGTTAGGATACATCACCAATTTTAATGTGTTTAAATAACACAACCGATATAAAAATATTTTTTTAAACTTGTGTATTTAGGTTTTTTGAAAATTTAAAAGCTATACTTTTCAATAGATTTTTTTTTTTTAATTTTGTATACTTTGTACAATTGATTTAAATGCACGTGTTAGCAAGACTATCTTATTTAAAAGACTCATATAGTAGCTGTGAGGTGGTTTCAATTTTTATTTCTTAAATATCTGTTGAAACCTTTTCATACGCTTTGATAGTCGTTGTAGAATTTACTATATTTTTCAGGTATGTTAGGATACGGATGGGGACTCTCTCCAGTGAGTTTTTCACTAGATACAATCCAATGTCAATCTTCACCATTGAATAATTATTTAATAATTTTGACTAAGTCAATTATAAAAAAATATGGGATTGTTATTCCAGTGCACTCTCCTGTCACTAGAGAGGATCTTCTCCCGTTAGGATACTATCATGCATGCATAGGGGTGGGCATGGTTCAATTAACCATATTAACCGAACCAAAGTGTTGAAATGGTTCGGAATAACCGAACCAAACCGTTTAAGGTTTGGAATTAATCGAACTGAACCAAAGTTTTGGTTCGGTTAACCGTTTGCTTACCTATTAACCAAACCAAACCGAACCAAAATCAAAATTTTGAACCGAAATGTATTTTTTTATCCTTTTGCAAATTTAATTGTTTTTTTTATGCTTTTGCAAATTTAATTATATTCATAAAAAAAAATTGAGGACCACTTGTAAATAAAGAAATATAATGCCAACCAAATATGAGATTCAACTCCTTAATCATAATGGATATCATGCAAAACATAAATTCTTGTGTATGGATCGTTGAAGTTATCCTAAAATGTCAACCTTCACATACAATGAGCACATGCATACATATTCATTAGTATATATAATCCATAGTCATGAAAATACATTAAGGAAATAAGTTGCTGTACATAGATTATTTCAAGTTTCTAATTACTACAAAATAGTAGCGTGTGTTTGTGGTGGTAAGAAAAATCAATGTGAACGATTGCGTGAGGTTATGATTGAATTCTCTGCAACTTCTTCTGGAATCAGAAAGTCCGGATCATCAAGGCAATTCACATCATCAGGTAAATCAGTATCTATCAACCGAGACCAATCCACATAATCAGTAGTATCTATTAAAATAAGTTGTTTTTAATAAGCTTTTTTTTATAAAATAAGTTGTTTTTAAACTAAGTTGTTTTAAAATAAGTTGTTTTTTAAAATAAGTTGTTTTGCATAAAATAAGTTGTTTTGAATAAGCTGTTTTTTAAAATAAGCTGTTTTTAAAATAGATATGGTTAATGGTTCAGTTCGGATAATTGTGGTTACTAACGGTTCAGTTCAGTTAGTGAATTGTTATCAAAATAATGGTTCGGTTCGAGAATTGGTTAAATAGTTCAGTTAATTTTGATATGGTTCGGTTCAATTAACCGAATTGGGTTTTGGTTATTTTTGCCCAGCCCTATGCATGCATATCCTCCTCTGAGTCTGAAATGAAGGATTTGGTGTCCCTCTAGTTAGTGTTTTTTTTTGTTTTGGACAATAGTTAGTTAATCAAGCATAGATCATAAGATCTAATTAGTAATTAGTAGTAACAAAGGAATGTAAGCCTCACATTTCTGTGGTTATATTATGATCACACAAGGTGCATACGGTATATGTGGCTGCTAACTTTCCAGAAGTTTGATATGATTTACCTCCATGATCATTAGATTTGCGGGAAAGAGCCAACAGGAAAATCAATTATCACTTATCAGCTAGCGGAAATTCCCAGATAAGTGTGTGTTGGTAAATAAAAAATTCTTCAAAGTCATATTACAAAACTTTAATAAATTTCAAAGTTATAGAGTAACTTAGCAAATAAGCAAATTTAAAATGAAACATAGAGATAAAGACAAGTTAAAATTAACAAGTTTTTTTTTAAAGGAAGTAAAATTATTAAGTTGTTAACAAATAAGTGAAGTATCCCATAAAACAAACAAATAAGTGAAGTACATAACTTCCTTTAAAAAAAAGAAAGTGAAAGTATATAACTATTTTTAAAATTATTTTCATATAAATAATCAAACTCTTTGTATCGAATCCAACTTATTTTAGTGGAACAATGTTAACCATTCTTATGTTATCCTCAATGTTGATGGAAGTTCTTTAGACACGCCTGGGTAAGCTGGCTATGGTGGAGTAATTCGAAAGCATTATATTGTTGATATATTATAAATACTAAAGCATGATATTGACACTTTCTTCAATTCTAATGGCAGAGTTAGGGCATTTGCCATGATTTGAAGCTTGCATAAAAGAAAAATACAAATATTTGTGGCTTGAGAGTGACTCTAGGTCGTTGTAAGTCAATCTTATTCCAGAGTTGCCCTCCTTCCCACCTATATGGTCCATTCTTCAAAGTATTCATCATTTGATTCAAAGAGACTCGATTGTTCACATATTTCAGCATCATTGAGAAGGCTATAGGGTCACATATTGTCTAGGTTGGAAGGCTCAATATTATTTATTGCTAGGTCTTTATTTATTTTCTTCTGAGTGTATTCTTTTTCTCTGAAGTGACTTTGTTGGGGTTTGTCTTCCCATGGTGTTCCTCTTTCATTGGCCTTCAGGTCTTTTCTAATATTTAAAAAACAGAGCATAAATCGGTGCGATGCAACTATATGCAGATTCATGATAAGTAATCACATTGATGTAGTGAAATATTACTATGTGATTATTATGGTTACAGATTTCATAGTATCATCATTCGGCTGTTCCTAATGCTTTAATCACACCAAAGGGCAAACGTCAACAACAAATTGCGAATTATATCGATCCGAAAAGGCAAATTTTATGGTACACTAAAAAAAATCGAGTGTACCGGTACACCAAAACTTTTAATTCACTGTTAAATGAGTTGTTTTTTGGAAGAAAAAAAATATTTTCCCTCATTTACAACGTAAACTCGTAAATTAAGATGTATATATGTACTCTTGTTTTCTAAATCTATAAATTAACAATCATTTTTATGAAATAAAAAGTTATTTGTCGGCTTTTATTAGATTGTACTCACTACATTTTGTTTCATAAGAAAAAAACATCATTTCATTGTTTATAATAATCATATTAATTTTTTATATTTTATCGTAAAAAAGAATCGATATATCCTCTATTGACTTATAAAAATTCAGAAAAATTAAATTTTATTTTGCCTGACACTTTTGATAAATAAGATTTATTTATTATAACCAAATTTATTTATTATAACCGTAAATGATAGAAAAATTAATATATATGAAAAATCGTCAACTTTTACTATATATACTACGAAAAGAAAATTAATATATATGAAAAATCGTCAACTTTTACTATATATACTAGCGAAAAGACAGGCACTCCGTGCCCACCTTTCCGCTCTTTTTATTATGCTAACGTTTGAAAATTATGAACGGTGTTTTTTTATGAAATTTTAATTTAGATTAAAAGTAAAAATATAAATGTTTTTTGTTTTCAAAGTATAACACATCAAACTAACTGTCATTGTCTATTTCAATGAAACCAACAACATAACAAAAAAATATAATCTAAATGCTTATTTTTTTTAATGACACCAACAACAATCTCTATTATAAAAAAAATTGTTGTTTAAGGGTATAATTGGGATAATAAAAAAATAAATATAGATACAGTCATCTAGTTTGTTACACTTTTTAAATGATAAAGGAAAAAACTGGACATTTGTGTTCGTTACACTTCTATTTTAATATTTAAATATTTAAATTTGTTCTTATCTATTTGTTATATGTGTTTGTATTAAAAATCAAGGGCATTTTTGAAAAGAAAAATTCAATTCAAAAGTACTGAAAGGAGTAGTTTTCTTTATAGATATATAATCTATTTGCATTCGACTCACTTTTAATAATAATCGATTTAAAAAAATTTATTTAAAATCAATTTTAATCACCACAAAATCAGACACACATTTATGTTAATATTGGTGTTTAGGCTAGCGGCACTCCTCTATCTAGTGAGGTACGTCCAAAAAAAACCTTGGTTTAATGGGTTTTTTCCATAAGGGTTTTCCACTTCAAATATTCATATTTATAATTTTTTATCATTAAAATGAATATATCTTTCGGTTGAGATTGAAACTTTAATTTGTCACATTGTGAAACACTAATCATTTCAGAGACTTATTGTTTCTAATTAATTTTTCTATCGATCGTTTAGTGTTGTACTTGCAGTGAGTACAATCTATTAAACTATGGCTTAGTATGTTTAGGTCATACCTTGAGAATGATCTCAAGGTGGGTATTTATAGCTCTTCTTGGACTTGTATTTCTGTGACTTAGGCCCTAAGTAACTTAGGCCCCAAGGCACACCTTTTATGTTACAATGTGTTCTAGATCTTTCTAGAAGTCATTTAAGGCGGTGATGAGAGAAGGGCGCGCCCTAGGGTTAATTGGACCTTACAAGAGGATGTTTAGCCCTTAATATAATATTGGCGGTCCACGGTCGTTCAAACATGAGTCTTAGGATTAGGCGAAGTGGTTTGATATAAAGTGGACGGTCCAAATGCTATTTAGATTTAATTTTTTTTTTTGGTAGAAGAGATAAAGGTGCTTAAACATCTATGGATTCATGTGCCGTGGTAGCATTATTTAACATAGGTTTAAGTTATAGAACTACAAAACAATACAGACTACCTAAATAATTATAATTAAGTACTTAAAAAGAAATATTTTCTATAACTCTTTGTTTTCAAAACTATTATTTATAAAAGAAATGTAAAATATATATTTTAGATATTTTTTTATATACATCAATTCAATTCATTTTATTTTTTATATACGTCAATTCAATTTATTTTAAGTAGAAAATTGTTTTTTTTAATAATATAACACAAACAAGTCAAATAAGGACATTCCTTTCTAAGAAAAAAAAATGTCAAGTAAGGACATAAAATTTTGTCACCCAAGTTTGGTGAATTATAGGAAATGCTTTTGTAAGTGACAGGCACTGAACGGTAGTGGAGTGGCGGTGTGGGGCTAGATTTGATCTTCTCACTTCCTAAATGGCAACCTATCTTTATTATAAGATTCCATTACAAAATTAATCAAAACAAGATTCCATTATAAATACTCAAGACCTTAAGCATATTATAAATGAAGTAAGAAAAACTAAACCCTGCAGCGTGGCAGAGAGTAGTCAAGTCAGAGATGGCAAGCTCCACTTTACTTACAACTCTTAAACTTATGATTATTTTCATATTTGCAGCTTGGATTTCTCTTTGGATTTTGAAGCCAACTCAAGTATGGACAAAAAAATGGAAACATGCAGAACAAAGTACTAATAATACAATTTTTGGATACTATGGTACACTCCTAAACTAAAATCTCTATTGCATGTCATTTTTTCTAACTTTCTATAAATAAGTAAAATCATGAAACTTCAATAATTTTAGTCAAATGCTATAAATAGTAAGTCTTCTGCAGGTCTGAACTTTGCTGTGTATACATTTCCAATAATTGCTATTGCTATAATTGGACTTCTTTTCTTGGATTTGAAAGCTGCATATCAAAGAAGGTAATAATTAATATATCATAATCAATTACTTGAATGGTAGTTTCGCTTCAAAATTCATTTCACTGAAATTATAAACTGCAGAAGTGGAAGGAGTTCATCAATTGTCCTCACAAATCCAGTAGTGGTGAATAGTCTACTAGGAATCTTATCAAGTATTGAAATACTAGTAGTTTTGCTTTTCATCATTTTCTTGGCATGGACTTACTATGCGCGTATTTCCAATGATTTCAAAAAGTTGATGCAAGACAAATCACTGAAATTGAACATGTGAGTGTTCTTTGATCAAGATATTATTTATGTTTGATGATAGAAAAGCTGTTATTTCACTAATTGCATGCAACATAACTTAATTTTCAGATGGCAACTTAAGTCTCTTAGAGTAGCAACAAGGTTTGGTTTGCTAGCAGAAGCTTGTTTGGCTTTGCTTCTTCTTCCAATTTTAAGAGGGTTGGCTGTATATCGTATATTTGGAATTCAATTTGAAGCTTCAATTAAGTATCACACATGGATTGGAACTGCTATGATACTTTTCGCCACAATACATGGCGCCAGCACTTTGTTTGTCTGGGGTGTCAGCCACCATATACAAAGTGAGGTGAGGTCTATTCCTTATTTGGATAAACAAAACAACTTAATTAAGCGCTTACATTAAAAGCATTTACCATATAAGTGCTTACTATAAGTTATTTCTATATCCAAAACTAAAATAAAGTCAAAATGAATTAACATAAGCTATAAATAATTTTCATAAGATATCCTAAAGAGTTTAACAGCTTATGAACATGTCAAGATATAAGCTCGAATAAGTTAATACGAACTGGCCCAAACCATGTTCCTTTAGTTAATTTTAATCTGAGTTCGCTGTATTAGCTATCAGCTAAAATTTTCAATATTACTTGTGTATGCACTGTCTGTGCTGCTAGTGGTGAGTGATTAGCTCATATTTGTTAAACAGATTTGGAAGTGGCAAAAGACAGGACGTATATACCTTGCTGGCGAGATTACACTTGTTGCCGGCCTTGTTATCTTTGCTACCTCACTTCCCCAAATTAGAAGGAGAAAGTTTGAAATTTTCTACTACACACATCATTTGTATATAGTCTTTCTATTATTTTTCTTGTTTCATGCTGGGGATAAGCACTTCTATATGGTCTTCCCAGGAGTGTTCCTTTTTAGCCTTGACAAACTGTTACGTATAATTCAATCAAGTCCAAAAACCTGCATGATTTCAGCTAGAATTTTCCCCTGTGAAGCTGTGGAGCTAATTCTGCCTAAAGATCCAAGTATTAAATCTATGTACAGCTATCTCAAATTGAATTATATTTGGAACAAAATTAATATTCCATTCAAACGGTGTATTTTTGACCATTTGCAGGGCTAAAGTATAACCCTACAAGTGTTATATATTTGAAGATACCAACTATATCTCATCTTCAATGGCATTCATTCAGTATAATATCAAGTTCCAAAGCTGATGACAACATCATGTCTGTGATGATTAAATGTCAAGGGTGGTGGACCAATACTCTTTATGACTTGATACAAACTGAATTAAACAAAGGTGCTGATAAAAGGAAGGGTATACCTGTTGCTATTGAAGGACCCTATGGACCTGCTTCATTACAGTATTTAAAGTAAGCATAAACATTACACCAGTATCCAAATGCTTCTAATAGTACTACTTTTTAAAAGATTAATGAGAATAACGAAAAAAATTGTTTGCAGACATGACAGTGTAGTTATGGTTGCTGGAGGTAGTGGAATAACTCCATTCCTGAGCATTTTGGCAGAAATTGATTCAACTACTAACAAAAATAAGTTTCCATCAAGGATACAACTTGTGCATGTCATTAAGAGGGCACAAGACGTTTGTCTGTTGCATTCAATCACACATCTGCTACTCAACCGATCAAGCGAAAATTTTCATTTGAAACTAAAATTGTTTGTAACACAAGAAATGCAACTAAGCGTGGGAATAACGGAGCTGCTAAATGAGTTCATGAAAGTAAAGACACTGCAATTGGACAGTGTGAGTTCCAATTATTATGCAGCATATGGACCTGAAAGTCCGGTTTGGATGGCTGCTATTACAGGAGGTTGCTCCATCAGTTTTCTTATTTTCCTAATCTGTTTCAACCATACTATAGTTCCATCTGAAAAGCATTCCAAATTGTCCAAAGAAAAGACTCCCTCTTGGATTGTGGATCTACTTCTGATAGCTGCTTTTGTCATAGCTTTATCTTGCAGCGCATTGATAGCAATTGTGTTGAGATGGAGAAGGTTGAAGAAAGGGATTCCTAAGAAAGGCGTTCCACAGACTTCGCAGATGGAAATTAAACCCTTTGATCTATGTTCAGCCGAAACTAAGAATGCACTTGAAGAACATGAAGTTCATTTTGGAGGCAGGCCTAACTTTAAAGGTAATTCCATTGTCTCTTTCCTTGCATTTCTAAAAATATATATTGACTGAAAAATTGACAAACTAGTACATTTTTTGAGTTGAACAGATATATTAGGAAAGTTCAAGAATGAAACATGTGGATCTGATACTGGAGTTTTGGTTTGTGGTCCTGAGAGCATGAAGGAATCAGTGGCATCCGCGTGTCAGCAAGAATCTGAGTGTTTCAAGTTAGGTGTAAAGAGAACAGAACCACGCTTCACTTTTCACTCTCTCAACTTCACGCTTTAGTAGTCTAAATTTGGTCTAAATACCAATACAACTTTTGTTGTTCAGTAGTTTAGTACTTTAGTACACCTTTGCCTTCACTCCCAAGTTTTCAATAAGCTCTGAGTTCCCAAGTGTAGAATCATATATAATTACATGTAGTCATCACTCGCCAGAGCACCATTTTTCAAATAATGTAGTTCACATATGAATGTAATCAAAATCCTCCCCCTTTTATCCTTGAATGTGGTTTAAAAGTTTATAAATAACAAATTTTTATAGAAAACAGTCATCCAGACAAAAAGGATAATATTAAAGATCATTCATGGATTCTATTTTAAATTGCTTCCAAATATGCAAAATACATATCATTCATCCAACAAAGGATAATGAACAATAATGGAAAGCAACTAAATCACATATCAGATACAAGTACCAAATTCCCAACATGGTCAGTGTATCTAATAGTACTTGTTGACTAAAACCAGATAATCATTGTACCAGGTACTATACACACTACAAAGGACGATTAAAAGTGAAAGTAATCTAATAATCAAAATCAAAACAAATACAGGGAAAAATCCCAATTATCAAAACAATCCAGAAAAATCCAATCACAAAAAATATCAACTATATGCAGTGAAGTCACTAGTCAAGGTCTCAAGGAGAGGTGGATTGCAAAGGCACCTCCTCATCAGATTCCCTGCCGCCGCCATTGTCATCACCACGAGCCAAATCAGACAACACTTTCCCCGGCGCCTCCGCAATATCCTCCCCAAGAAGAAGCGCGACAACTTCCTTCATAGTAGGCCTCCGATTCGGCTCAGGATGACAACAAGCCAACCCAAGCTTCAACACCATCTCCATATCACCCACATCATACTCACCCTTAATCCTACTATCCGCAGCTTCAACCACACACTCTTTTGCATACAACTCCCTCACCCAATCAATAAGCACAACCTCTTCCTCCACCACATCCGTCTCCAACGGCCTTCTTCCACAAGCCACCTCCAACAACACCACCCCGAAACTATACACATCACTTGCCGAAGTAGGCGCCGCAACTGTCGCTATCTCCGGCGCCAAATACCCTAAAGTCCCCACCACACGTGTAGTATTAGGAACTTGCCCATGTTGGTAAAGCTTAGCTAAACCAAAATCTCCCAATCTTCCCCTCATATCACCATCCAACAAAATGTTACTAGATTTAACATCCCTATGAATAACAACCTGGTCCCAACCATGATGAAGGTAGCTAAGCCCTTCTGCCACATCAACAAGAATCCTACGCCTTTGGTCCCATCCCAAAACTTTCTCAGGTTTATCAAAAACCCACTTGTTTAAACTTCCATTAGGCATATAATCATAAACCAACATCAATTCATTACCTTTTCTACACCATCCCCTCATTTGCACTAAATTCTTATGCTGAAGCCTTCCCATACTTGAAATCTCAGCCATAAATTCCCTTAACCCTTGTTTAGAATCATGATTAACACACTTAACTGCAACTAATGTTTTATTCATTAATGTACCTTTGTAAACTTTTCCAAACCCTCCAAAACCTAGAAGCTGCTCTCTCTGAAAACCCTTTGTAGCATTGCTTAATTCCTCATAAGAAAATCTATGAGGCCAATACTCCATTTCCCAATCTTCAACATCATCATCATCTTCTCTTCTTTTTCGCATACGAAAATATAATACAAACACACTCGTGCAACACACAACAACAACAAAACAACCAACTACAATCCCAGCAATAGCTCCACTGGAAAGGGAATTCGACGATGATACTCGCTTAAACACAGGTAAGTTTGTCGTGTTCAACTCTTTCAAACTCCCATCATCACTAAAACTCCATGCTAAAACTCTCTGTGCTTCAATCCAATTCGTTTTGGAAGCTGAAAAACCAAAGAACATTTCAGGAGCAACATAATCCGCTATACTCGAATCTCTATACGTTAGCGTAGGTTTCAACGGCTTAGAAACACCGGACGGAGCAACAGTAACATTTATCTCCAACCTCTCGCCGTCGAATTCAATCCAAGCTCGAATATTCTCCCCAGTGTTCATCTGCAACGGAACGAAGCTTCCGGTGGAATTATAATATCCTGCAGGTGTTTGAGTTTTGGATTCGATGTTATTCAAATCGATTCCGATGTGATTACTGTCTTTATCGTTAAATTCAGGGTTTTGACCGGTGTCAAATTCAACGGCGATGAGAGGGAAAATAGAAGAAGAGTTAATAGAGTTTGTGAATAAGCCGAAATATTGACTGGCGAGTGCGCCGGGAGGGGAAGTGGTGTTGCAGAGGACGAAAGCGAGACCGAAGCCGGGACTGGTAGGGTTGTCTGGTAAGACGGAGAAGATGAAGGAAGTGGAGAAGGAAGTGATGTTTGTGGAGGAAGGTGAAGGTTTCATGGGGAGTTTTGTGGGGTGGAAGGCACGTCCATAAGAGTATTGGTTGGAGTCGTTGGTCATGCGAATGACGGGTGGTTGGATGTGGGCGTCGGGGATGAGAGTGAGGTTGGTGGTGGTGGTGAAAGAGTTGTGGAGGAAGTTGAGGGAGTGGGTGGTGCGGATGAGGAGGTGGAGGAGGATGGTGAGGAAGTGGAAGAGTTGAATATTCATGCCGGAGACTTGTTCGCCGGCGAGTTTAGGAGACAGAATGAGTTACATTTAAAAGGGTTAGTTGAATATTCAAATAGAATTGTAATACATATTTTTTCAGAATTGAATTCCAAGAGAGAACCTTGTTTACATGAGATCATTTCCAAATGTTTTGGTGGTGGGGTAATGGTTGATTATTATTATTCAAGTGTAGTGGATCGCATTTTTTGTGTTTTTTTTTTTTTTTTTTTATCTAAAAAAACATATTTTTAAGTCCATTTGCTTGTTGGAATTCATTGACTTATCTTCACAATTACCTCTTAAAATGCAAGGAAGAGGGAATAGAGACTAAGATAAAAGACTTGAGCAACTTTGACAAGAATGCATCACGTGATAGTCCTCTAATTGCATTCTCATTTTCAGCATCCTCCTAGGAAGTTCCAATTCAAGGACTTAAATTAAAACTCTTAAAATATCAAATATCATTGGCAAGAGTCCTCATTGACATCTAGATTCAAGAAAGGATAGCTAGACTTTGTAAAAACATTCAAGGAGCAAAGTTAAAAGTCAAAAGCTTCATTTTGTCAAAACAAATCCAATATTGATTATTAAAATAGAATAAAAGTTCAATGTTTGTCAAAAAAATGATCTCAAATAAGTATAATATTTATAAATAAAGAACGCAATACATGAGGCCACGATTCGTATCAGGGTCGGCCCAACGTAATGTGAGGCCTAAAGCGAACATTAAAATGAGGCCTAAAAAAAATGTGAATGTATGATAGAGTAACATGAAAGTTTTTTTTTTTTTTTGAAGGGAGAACAACATGAAAGTTAATTTTTTTAAAAAAAATATATCAAGAATTTTTTGGCAAGACAGTAAAAAATGTATCGGTTATATATGTATTAAAACTAAAATTTATTATTATTATTAGAAAGTAAAATACAATAACAGAAAACACTTATATAATGTTCTATAAAAAAAAAAAAAACTCCTTCAAAAAAATAAATGTTGTAGTATGAACGAGCGAAAAGACAAACATGATTTTTATTGTATTTTATTTGTTTTGTTCATTTAATTTATTTTGCTTATTTCAGTTTCAAAATTTATATATTATTTGAACTTATCTAAATTTCTGATTAAATTTAAATAAATTTTGGGAAAACATTTATTGTTAAGAACAAATTTATTATTAAAAAAAATCCAACCAAAATTCATAGTTTTTTATGGTATGGATAGTAACTTTTATTTGAAATAAATAAATAGATCATTATTGTTTTGTCAAACCAAAAATAAAAAGACCCTTTACCAACAAAAAAAAGAAGGTAAGAAACAGCGTGAGCTCATAAAAACCAGCATGAGCTAAATAAATAAACCTAGTCACGAAAGAAAAAATACCTATATTCAGCCTTATTCTACATGAATCGAACAACCAACATACATTCCCGAACTAGCTCTCACACGTTACCAACTTAGCCACATTGTAGAATGTGAATCTTTACGGAGGCCGCCCGATATATTTCGATACTAGTTACATTTTTTGGGGGGGCCTAAAACCTTTTGAAAAAAAAATATTTTTTTGGGCCTAAAGCAAGGGCTTGGGCCGGCCCTAATTCGTATTAAAAAAAATAAAACTGATCGGGGGCAAGTTCTAAAGCTGGAATAAAATGATCAACAAGTTTGACATCATCATCATATCCAAACTTTCTTTGCATAGTCCATGGTATCTCACAATCATCATCATTGAAGAAGAGTTAATCGTGTTTGTGAATAAGCCAAAATATTGACTAGCTAGTGCACCGGGAGGGGAAGTGGTGTGGCAGAGGACGAAAGCGATGCCAAAGCCGGGGCTGGTGGGGTTGTCTTGTAAGACGGAGAAGATGAAGGAAGTGGAGAAAGAAGTAATGTTTGTTGAGGAAGGTGAATGTTTCATCGGGAGTTTTGTAGGGTGGAAGGCACAACCGTAAGAGTATTGGTTGGAGTTGCTGATCATGCGGATGACGGGTGGTTGGACGTGGGCGTCGGGGATGAAAGGGAGGTTGGTGGTGGTGGTGAAGGAGTTGTAGAGGAAGTTGAGGGGTTGGGTGGTGGGGATGAGTAGGTGGGGGAGGAGGAAGAAGTTGAAGAGTGAGAGGTCCATGCCGGAGATTTGTTCGTCGGCGAGTGTGAGGACAGGATGAGTAGTTACATTTAAAAGGGTCGCTTGAATATTCAAAAAGAAGTGTTGACCGTTTTTGTTTTAGTCGAAGAAGCTAAACTAATCCATTCAAATTGACGTGAAGAGATTTAAAAAGGATATCTGACTTTTAGTGTGAATTTATACTCTTCCACGCAATAATAGAGATTAATTCAAGGAGAGAACCTTGTTCAAACGAGGAGAGATCATTTTCAAATGTTCTTCTATTGTTGTTTTTGGTTGATTATTATTGAATTGGTGGATAACGTTTGTGTTTTTTTTTATCTTTTGTGTTTTTTTAGTCCACTTTGCTTTGTTGGAATTCGTTGACTTGTCTTCACGACTAGTTTCACGTACTTCTAGTGTGCCTTTTCCAGTCTCTACAAGAGAATGGTTTTGTGAATAGTCTTATCTTAAATAGGGGGGTCTACAAATTATCGATTAGTTTTGCTTGTTTGTTGCTTGGTTTTCAATTTTGTAGTTTTTTTTCTTTGACGGAGTAAATTTTTAGGAATAAAAAACATGCAATAGTCTCTTTTTAACACATTCTTTAATACTTATTCTATTATTAAATGAAATAAATATGAATCACAAACTTTTAAAAAGGATACCACATAAAATGGTGGAATCCACCTTGATTTTACTCAATGATAGACATAATGTTATAGAGAAAAAAGATAATATTTTTAACATCCCTCAAATTCTAATATACATGTGAGTTATATTCCAACATCTAATTGCAATTAAGGCATACGTAACTCAATTCAATTGGTATGGTTAAAGGATTAAAGGAGTTGGTGTGTTAAAGGTCTGGAGTTCAAGTTTTAACAGAGAAAAAAATACTAACATAACAATGTAAGTGACTCTTAGTCGATCACGGTATGCAATTTTGGTTAAGGGTTGGATTAGGACAATCTATGGATGTTTATGTTATACTACACACATATGAAAACTCACTTTCATTCTGATCATTCTCTTCCCTTTGCTACGCCTCTTTATCCATCATCTTTTTTTTTCCAGACAAAATATTAAGTGCACTTAAAAGATACACATACCAGAGAAGTTCGCAAAAAGACTTAAAATGCAAGGAAAAGGAAATAGAGACCGAGATAAAAGACTTGAAATCTTTGACAAAAATGCATCACGTGATAGTTCTCTAATTGCATTCTCATTTGCAGCATCCTCGTAGGGAGCTCCAATCCAAGAACTGAAATCAAAAATCCCAAAATATCAAATATCATTGGCAAGAGTCATCATTGACATCTAGATTCAAGAAAGGCAAGCATATAAAAAAAATTTCATAGCTAGACTTTGTAAAAACATTCAAGAAGCAAAACTTTAAAGTCAAAAGCTTCATTTGTCAAATCAAATCCAATCTTATTATTAGAATAGAATAAAAGTTCAATGTTTGTCAAAAAAATTGATCTCAAATAAGTATAATATTTATAAATAAAGAACACAATACATGAGGTCACGATTCATATTAAAAAAAAAAAAACTGATTGGGGGCAACTTCTAAAGCGGGAATAAAATGATTAGCAAGTTTGACATCATCGTCATATCCAAACTTTCTTTGCATAGTCCATGGTATCTCACGATCCTCGATTTTTAAGAGACCAACGAAAAAAGATTGAAATCCCGCCAAAGTAAGTCCACATTCATTCACAGTTTCACACCTTCCGGATAGTTTCTCCGCAAAAGCTTCACTAGAATTTGACTTGTAGATAGTAATGTTAGATGTTTCACAAATCATATGCAACATAAAGTCACATAATTCGTCCACCCTCCAGGGAACTGCGAATTGGTTCGCGGGAACCGGTTGCCGGTTGTGAACCATGCCCAAATTCGATTATGGATGAAGCTATGTATGTTTGGTTTCGCGTTCAACACCATCAAACGCGTGTTTCAATTGCGAAAGCATGATTCGCAAAGTTGTAGACATGTTTGAGACTTTGGGTTTCAATTGCTAGGTTGAAAATGAAGGGTGATTTTGGTTGAAAATGTGATTCCGCGGTTGAAGATGAAGGGTGATTTCAATTGCTAGGTTGAAACTGTAGTCTTTATTTTTGGTTGAAGCCTTTAGTCTTCGAAAATTGTTGTATACACATTTGCTAAGGCTGAAAAAAACATGTAAAAGACGAAAAGCTCCGGCGGCAATTAACTGCCGAAATTTTAAAGAACCAGCGCTAGTTAACTGCCGAGGTTTCTTCGGCAGTTAACTGCAGATAATCTGTTATAAGAACAGAACAGACATAGGAGTTTCCAAAACTCCATTGTTGCGTTTTTCTTTCTCCTAGGTGTGATTTTCAGCCATTCCAAACCAATTTCAATCACAAAATCAAGTAAGTGTTTTGAATCCTATTGCATTAGTTTTTTGTTATTGAATTGTTTGATTTTTTTGGAATTTTGTTGACATATTTAAGTTTTGTTGATTTTAGATTTGATGATGATTTTGTATTGATTCGTTATATGTTGTTTAAAATAGAATTGTGTTAGAAATTGTTAGGAATTGTTAGAAATTGGTAGGTATTTGAAATTGTTAGAAATTGTTTAGGTTTTAGAAATTGTTAGAAATTAGAAATTGTTTTCATTTTATGATAATTTAGGTTTAGGTTTAGGTTTAGGTTAGAATTGTTTAGGTTTAATGGATATTTCAAATAAGATTGACATATTGTTGTAGAATTGTTAGAAAATTATGGTAGAATTTTTAGGATTAGTTTAGGTTTTGATGAATTGTTGTAGAGTCGTTACGATTAGTTTAGGTTTGTTATGAATTTTTGTTGTTATGAATTTGTGATAGAATTGTTACGATTAGTTATGGTATACTTTTTATGATTAGTTTAGGTTTTGATGAAATATTGTAGAATTGTTACGACATGATGTAGGTTTTGATCGTCAATTT
>Ga0315914_1001987_pt1 | contig 31273 bp, 26 predicted proteins | sample MpolenodulesMG_FD_203920 | JGI IMG/M metagenome (GOLD analysis project Ga0315914, IMG submission 203920) | Medicago polymorpha root nodule microbial communities from Los Angeles, California, United States - elongated nodules | ecosystem: Host-associated > Plants > Roots > Nodule | place: USA...
CGTAACCCTTGTGATGAGAACTGACTTCAGCTTAAATAGGCCAATCTGGGCGCGCCTAAATCGCACCACGGTGCCTAAAATCGTACCACGATTTTTGCAAAATCGTGACACGCCACCAAAAATCGTAAATAACATTCGTCTCTGGTGATGAAATCGCGTCACGGTGGTGAAAATCGTGACACGATTTGTTGCCTTCAGTTCTTCTGATTTTCTTGCTTTTAACACCCCTAATCACCTCATGTTGCCTCAGAACTCTATCAAAATGTCAAAATAACTCCTAAAAATTACATAATGACAGCATGTCATCAACTACTTTGGGATAGAGATCTTTGGAATGCAACATCTCACGACACCTCTCAAGAGCCCAATTAACGTTGTCTTGCCTCTCAGACATCATATAAGCAAAAGCAATAGAGAAGGTTTTCTTGGTAGACGTGTTACCCACAAACTCAAGCAATGGAAGATGATACTTGTTTGTCTTGTATGTGGAATCCAACACTAGCACCGTGGAGAACATGTTAAACAACTTGATAGAATTTGGATGTGCTCAAAAAACATCACTGACATCATCATAATAACGATACTTTCTACAATGATACACGTAACCATTATCAACCAAAGACTTCAAGAGATGTTGCACGTCATTCCTTGTACCCCTAATGGACAGCCTATACCTGTGACATGCATTATAAACGTGTTTGATGGTAGTTGAAGTGGTACGGTTCCTCTTTCGTAAGTTGGTAAGCATTTGTCTCGGAGGAATGTTTGAATCCACCATCTCTTGAAGGTGAACACGTTCATTTGGGTTTAGACGACCGGCGGTTTTATGACCTTTCAACACATTTGCCATGTCATGGTTATGTCTACCATCACCAACTTTGAGACTCCAATCACCATCAGTCAACAAGTAACCTCTCAGCCGAAACAGACACTCACATTTAACCGAACCAGCTATCTCGCGCCGACTCTTTCTCTTGTACTCTGTGTATGAACCTCCCCTTTCACATATCAAAGCAACAAATGCGCTTCTTCCATTGCCACCGTTATCGGATTTACCAATAACAGTGGAAAAATCGAGCTTCATAGCTTTCTCTCGAACTCACTCTAACAAATCATTCTGTGTTGCAAACTTGTATGTAGTGGTAAAATGTTCTCGCTAATCAATACAAACAACAGGAATAGGAGGAGAAGCATCCTCTACTTTTGTATCGCCTAAAAAAATTTCAAGTTTCGGTGGTGGTGGTAGGGGATTCTCGGATTTGGCATTTCCGGAATCATGCACATCTTTAAGTAAAAGAACCAGCAACACGATAGGATGTTCAATCTCAGCTAGATCATCATTTGGGGCATCAACCGGAACAACCATAACTGAAAACAATGTGAAGCAGAGTCAGAAAATGAACACAGTTTCTGTACTAGTGCTATTCAGATTCCTAAATCTGAAACACATGAATCCAGTCCGGATCAATCCAGTACAGATCATATGACGTGATCAAAAGGAAATCGCCTAAAAAACGAATGGGGGAAAGTTTATATACACATTACCTTTGCATTCGGACGAAAATGATGATGTTAACCCCCCTTTATGGCCAGATTGCTGCTCCAAACCATATTTCCGCCCTAAATGGTGTGTTTTTTTAGAGGTGTAGGGAGTGTTTGTGATAAAGGGGTTGTGCTTCAACTAGGTTATGGAGAACTATATATAACCTAGTAGTCCGGATTTCGCTTTCCAGAAGAAAAAAAACGTCTATTTTTCCCGCTCACTTCATATGCAGGGTGTTCAGAAATTATAATCCAGAATACCATTATTCTGTCCGGATTATAATTTTCGAAACTGCAAGCACCCTGAACATGTTCAAGTTTCACAAATGACATGGTGTAGTGTGCTTTTCTGATCATTTCGAAATATATTATCCGCAAACTGTCCGAATTATATAATTCGAAAAAAGGGTAGTTTGGTCCAAATCGCAGGGCGCGCGAGAAGACAGCAAGGTGGGAAAAGTAAATCTCTTTATAAATTGGTGTCAACTTTGAAAGATCCCTTCAATTATTTATTAAATGTACATTCGAAGTTAATATAAATTTTCTTTACTATTAAATGATTTAAAGAAATTCTTCTTCTTTTTTGGAAGAAAATTATAGGATACTTTTTGTAAGATAGTTTTTGTAAGATTAAGTGGTATGTATTACACTAATATTCATCACTAATTGATGTTTGACCCTTTTTAAATAAAAAATAATAATTACGTAATTTTTTATTTTGATTAGTGTAAAACAATTTACAGCACCCTTTCATCACTAATTGTAATATAAGATGAGATCCAATTCTTTCGACCCTTTTCTTTTTCATAAAATAATAGAAATATTCAAGATAAAACACATCAAGATATTTAAAGAAGGGTCTTATTAAAAAAATCATATATTTCAATTTTCAATATATTGATTACATTAATAAATCATATATTTCAATTTTCAATGTATTGATTACACATATTTTCATAAAAAGTTACACTTTAAAAGTTTTAAAGATTACCCATGCAGCACTTGTTAACCTTTCTCTTAAAATTATGATAATTTCTAAAGAATAGTATTTCGAAAGAAAACAGAAAGACTGTTAAATCTGTCCTCGATTAAAACAAAGTGACAAGGAGAGAATATAAAGTACTCACCCACAATAAGTGACTCTGTAAAATAAAAAAATAAAAAAACTCAAAATGAATGACTCATTTCAATCTTCTATTGAATTAATTACTTTTTTCAGTTATAAACTCTAATCAATATTAATTTAATCACTTTCAATTCAATATCTTTCAGTTACATTTACGATAATGGTTAAAGATTATCACCTTTTTATAAAATAATATTAATTTGAACATGCAGAGTGTGCTACTTAACATACTTCACGTCTTATTTTATATGCTCATTCATACTAAACAATGTGCTTCAGTTTTCATGGCCGTTTGACTTATAGGAGGAATGCATGCATATATAGCAATATTACCAATACCAAGTCGTAGCAGAGAAGAAAGTTGAATTAATTCAATACATTTACCAACAGATATTCGGCCACCTAGTCTAGCTACATAGCACTTCTAGTGAAGGAAAAGGCATCTAATCATCTACTATGAGGTGAGGAATTCCTATTTACACAATAAAGGAGGCAACTGGTAATTTAAACACAAGATTGACAAGAGGGGACGAGAGAATATCAGTTTGAAAACCATTAAATAAGAAATAAAACTGCAACACAAGCTCTGTACATTGAAAGCAATGTATATTATGTATCCAATGGATGAATTTTAGGACTCCCGATATTTGAGTAGATCAAATGAGAGAGTACTCGAACAGCTGCAAAAACGCAAAATCAGTATACAATCCAGCATATCTTGAAGAAACTAGGTAAATAGAATATATTTATACCATCAACTTATTATAGTAAAGGAAAAAAGTACACTTTAATATCATTTCATGATGTGAAGAAGTTTACCCTCTTTCAGAGTCCCTGTAAACCCCAACTAACGCTTCAGCTTTGTCATAGAAGCTGTCTTTCAGAGATATTACAATACTCTGAAAACCAGATCCGGCATCAGCATCCTGATTAGTCCTTGCTCCTTCACAAGATTTTGAACGAATGAAGCCAGCAACCTTTGCTACATTCAAGTTGTCCAATGCAGCATCAACTTCATCCAGTATGAAAAATGGTGAAGGCCTATAACTGAAAATATAAGGAAGTGGGAACCGTGTTAATGGACATGTAGACCAAATCTCCATTAAACTATTTCAGGCAAAGATGTGTCAGTCTATTACTTGAATGAACTCTTACCAAAATTTAAACAAGAACTATCTAAAATATTATTGTTTTAACATATTTTGTCTTCATGTTTGCATATACAAATCTTTGAAAACAGAAAACAAAGTAAAAACAATGGATGGTTTTATGATTGGGAGCCCCTAATATGCACCTGTTAGAGTAAGGTTCATGGGTACATTGAAAAACACCGGATATTACCGGTTGGCACATTAAGGAAAGAAAAAAAATTATTACTTTATACAGATGCACCCCTCTTCTTCCTCTTCTATTCCCATCACCACACCCAATTGCCCCTGTTGCCGTCATTAATACAACCACTACCAATGTCAGTGACCATGTTTATTGTGAGATGTTTGTTCATAACATGGATTAAATCTATTTATTTGGATTTATATGATTGACTATTCTCAGTGAAATGTTGTCTTGCTTAGATCATGATTATGTATTGAATCAACCTGGTAGAAGACTTTTCAAGCAATTTTGAATGATCCAGAAAACTTTTACTTGTTATGACCCAGATTTTACTTGTTGACTCTTCTTTATTCTTTAACTTCACATGCAACAAGTAACCAGTTAAGCTATCAGTAAACATAATTTCTATTTATTCCTCCTGTAAAAATCAATTCTTCATCCCTAAACCACAAATATGTATTAAAACCGTACTCCTTAATTATAACCATGTACATTCTTATCTGAGTCCTGCGTGTTATAGAGAATCTTCCGAAGCCGTAGAGAGCTCTCACTTTCTCCACGATCCACCAATCTCTTCAGTTTCCTCTAAATCATCTTCCTCTCCACATCGCCACCTATTCTTGTCGTCTAGTACCCGTCACAGAGAGAACTTCGTCCTGGTGGCTAACGTCGAGTAATTCTACCATTCGGTGGCAAAGAAAGTTCTTATTAGCTGACTAGGCAATACAAAGAAGCAGACGCCATTGGTTGAGGTAGAAGAATTTAGGAGCATGATGCCTCCGCACGAGTTTCTAATGAAATTGGATTTTTCACACATGTCTCCGCTCGAGTTACACAAACACGGATGTAATACAACCCCCCAATTCCCATAGCAACACCGAATGGCTGGAATTTTATAAGAACATTTGGGTTTGTTGCACATGGGTAGATGATTGTAGCAGAAAAAAGGGAATATAATTGGACAAAGATAAGATTAAAAAAAAAAGTTAAAGTTATAACTGGTGGCTATATTAGGTTCAATACAATGGGTTCACCGGTGGACCTTTTTAAAAGGGACCATATTAGGGGCACCCTTTATGATTAAGGTAAAAAAACAAAATATATTTTCTCAAACCAAATATGCTCAACTAGAAAGATATCTTAAACTTTACAAGTACAAACAACTCTACCTGTGGATGGAGAACAGCAATGCAAGCGCAGCAACAGTCTTTTCGCCACCAGATAGTTGTTCCATGTCGCGGAACCGCTTTGTTGGTGGCATAGCAGTGTACTTCATGCCGTGCAGAAATGGATCGTCTTCATTTTCCAAATTTAGATATGCTGTTCCACCCAGAGGATGTGTGTTGCTCTTTGTAAGTTGTTTGTAAATTTTATCTATATTACCAGCGATATGGTTGAAAGCATCCATGAACTTATCATATCTGCATTCAACATATAAATAAACACTGGTCTCACAAAAAGGCAGATGACAAACAATGGCATATAAATATAGTTAATTATAAAAATTATACATCTTTTCTTTTAGTTCCTTGTTTTCCTTTTTTTTTGTGTTAACCCTCTGGTTCCCAAGGGAAAGAACTGTTCCATCATAGTAAAAACAGCTTTATATTGTTTTTCCTGCAAGGCTTTAAATATAGGAAACAAAATGAAAACAATGTGGTATTTTTATAATTAAAACTAAAAACATGAAATTAGGGAGTGGGAATAGACCAGACCAGTCCAGCAACGGGAGCCTATGACTTAGCCTACATCAGACCCATATCAAGCTAGACTTATTTTAGGCCCAAGCCAGGTCAAAGCTATTTTAAGTCTATTTATTTAACTAAAAAGGTCAAGCGTAATGCCATCTGAAATGCATTTCAGGTGTAACAGGTCAGCCTATTTAAGTGAACAAAAAAAAAAACTTTGATATTATGATTGCAGTAGAGTTGTGATTAAAACGATATGTTCATTGACCTTATCAATAATTTAATTACGATAGTTGAACTTCAACATATAAGCTTGTTCAGGGACACATTTATGAGAGAATTATAAATGCCTTGTTACAAAATAGACTATCACTCAATTAAACTTAGAAGATTGGGTTACACTTTAAAAAATGTTTACATCATAAAAAAAATTATAAAAAAATAAAAATAAAATAAACTTGGACTATAAAGCTCAGTTTGTTCATTCTGAACGGGTCAAATCATGCTTAAAATAAAACCTACGACAGTTAGGCCTTAGATTCTTTTGACAGGCAAGGACTATCTAAGCAAAGTCTTGCTCGTCCCAACCAATTCTCACCCCTAGAGGAAATGAACACAGAAAAAGTTTCATTTATCAATGCCTTATGGTGGACCATGATGGGAAGCTAAAAGTCCGCCGTAGAAAGCTGGCATAACACACCATGGCAACACCATCCTTCCCGAATTGGCCATGGCAATCGTTTAAAAGTCCGGCACCGCAATCCACCATGACCGATATGTGACAACATGTTTCAAAGCTAGGGAGCTTAAAGCAAGTTATAAACTACTACCTCACTAAACAGGTGGCATTTAGCCTGGGAATGGGGAGTTCTTTCCCACCATGGGAAAGTTCCCTTTTTCTGGACACCTGTCTGTTGCAACTTGTTATATTAAAAAAAAAAGAGTTTAATTTTTTAATGTTGTTTGTAACATTACTGGTGCACCTCCCCATTTTATCACAACAGCACAAATCACACCTCACCCACCTTTAGTAGTTAGTACCGTACGTCCTTTGTAATTATCTGAAGCATGAAAATAAAATCCATTGTTTACAAAACATAACAAAACCCAGGAAAACAAAATCAATTCTTCTTCTTCTTCTCAAGTTCATGAAATTGTGCTTCAAGTGTTTTCCGTGTTCTGCACTTTCAACACAATCAGATTTCAATATATTTTGTCCGTCACTCTCTAGCATTAATCAATTCAAAAGTCTAACTCTTCAACTTATAGATTATGTGATTTCTCCAACTCTTAAGATCTCAGTTTTCAAGAATACGAGTGATTTATGAATTTAATAGAAGCTTCAGAATTTATGAACCAGTAACTTAAGACCCTGTCAAATTCACATGTGGGTGGGGGAATGCACAAAGCAATTTGTGGAGAACAAATTTTGAAGGTTACTGGTTTTTTTTTAGAAGAATATGAATTTGTTTTATTTATAGTTTTATAAAAAAAAAAACTAGATATCCATCATCTTTCAATAACAACCGATGTTGTTCATTCATCCTCTTAATTTGATCTAATCTTAAAAAAAAAAAATATATCTTCTTTTTCGATTTGGTTGAAGGGAATTCCATCACTTTGTGGAAAATAGTTGCAACAGATCTATATATATCTACAAATTGATGAGTTGCAGGAAAAAAATGATGGATCTACAAACTGGTTGAAACAAATTTATTTTTGATATTGATCTATGAATGTGAAGAAAGATAATAAAGATGAATTGTTTTGGGTTTTTTAAGAATCTATATTTTGAAAAAGATGGTGAAAAAGAATTAATGATTTGAGTTTTTTTAATAAAAGATTAAGATGAATGGATGAATCTAGATCTTGAGGGTTATGTGTATGAGTTCCCTTGGTTGAAGAGAACGAGGGATGATGATGAAGTTGTTAGTTTTTATTATTTTTTTATTAATCAAACAAATGGAAAATTGTTTTTTAATTATTTGGTTGGGTCAGCTTTTTAGTTACACAATAACCACCAAAAAGTTTCAGCCTTTATCAGGTAATAGATCTAGACCATTCATATTTAAAACTATTAAATCTATGGCTGTTATTAAACTTTCCCATCATGGGAAAGAACTTCCCATTCCCATACTAAACCCCACCCACTAAACAATAAGCAAACAAATTATTGAAGTCATTAGTCATCAAATGATACCCTAGTTGGCAATAGGGCCCTATAGTCACACTATTGTGCCAGAGCTGTCACAGGCTGGCTATTTAATGTGCGTCGCATCACAATTTCATGGTGTGGGCTTGCCAAGGTAGAGATTATAGCGGCGATTTTCACCACAATAGCGGACGGAGTGCACAAAGTAGCTATGGAGTTGAAACCCAAAACCATACATGCCCAAACTATTGGCTATGTACTAATATTATAAATAAGACAAATAATGACAATGTGAAAGGAAAAAAAATATTGCACCTCTTCTGCTTTACTTCATTGAATCTATCGGCTTTTTCCTTCTCTTCTTTCCTGACAGCTTCAAACTCTTCAGTTACAGCTCTTTCTTTTCCAAGCAGAGCCTCATACTGGTCCAATGCCTTCAAATTTGGTGCTGTTCTTTCGATCTCAGATATCAATGCATCCATTTTTTGCTTAAAGTCTACCTCTATTTTATCCCTGTCAGATTGTCTCCTATCTTTTAGTGTTCTACTGAGCTTATCAAAGTCAAAAACTGGACCCGGTGTTGAAGTATCAGTATCCATAGGATCTGGTATGATTGGAAGGCTAATTTGCTCTAGTTCACACTTTTCTACGATTTCCTGCTTTTGCCCAATCAACTGCTCAATCTGTGCCTCCTGTAACGACACTAAAGATGTTGGCTATCTATGCATTATGCATGAAAGTACACGGGCATAGAAATTTCACCCATCTAACCTTTGAGCTAATCAAACGATTAAGTTTGGCTAAGCTTGTTGTGGCTGCAGAAGCCTTCTTCTTCCATTCCTGGATTTCCTTTTCACGATCCTCTGACTCTGATTTCCACTCTACAAGGGCAGAAAAACATAGAAACCATAAAACTCCAACGACAGAAACAATAAACAGCAAATTGAAATGATGATGGGTCTGCTTCAGTCAAGATCAACAAAGTGTGTTCCTGTTTATTTCGAATGGTAAACAGCAAAGTACTAACCAGAGAACCGATCTATCATAACAATAGCATCCCCAACCCCAGAAAAAGAGAGTGGGGGTGGGGAGAGAGAGAGAGAGAGAGAGAATGCAACAAAATACAATGATGAGGCGTGGTTCTTATACCTTTAACTTCATCTTTTAAATGATTGATCTCTTCAGTAACTTTCTCTGCTGCTAACTTTGCTTCAGCCTCTTTGGTATGTACTCCTTTTAAATCAATCTCCAAAGCACTTACGGAAGATTCCAATTCTTGAATTCGTGAACTCATGTCCCGATTTTGTTCATACTCCAACCTACAGAATAATTTCAATAAGGAATATTAATAAATGTATGCATATAACAATTCAAGAATAAATAACTAGTTGGCAAGTACAAAAGTCAAAAACTAATCTTGAATAAGCATGTAAGATTATATATATATATATATATATATAGGGTTTTGCTAGAAGACACCTTTTATGAAGGTGTCTTTTAGCAAAGTTATAGCTAAAAAGTGGAAATCACACCTTGAGGTGTGGGTTGCTAAAAGACACCTTCATGGGTTTTGCTAGAATAGACCCACTCATTTTCATGAAGGTCTATTTTAGCAAGATGCACCTTTTTATTTTGACGTAAAAGCCCTCATTTTAAAATTTCAGAAAGACAAAACAAAAGGATAAAGCTGTAATTAACATTTAAATGTTTAATTTTATTCCTAAATTTCCTACTTGTTTGGCCCTGCTTATTCTCCTTCTTAATTTTTTAACCACCCATCTCCACGTTTCCTTCTCCTTCCAATTTCCAAATTCAAGCAACCTGCAACATTTTTTTTCTCTTTTCCAACGAAATTGTTCCCATCTTTGCACGGGTCTGAGAATTTATTGTTACAAGTCCTTCTCCTTCCTTCTCTTTGTTCCATTGTTCTCTAATCTTCACCCACCCTCATTTCTACGTGTGATGATTTGTCAGTTGCTGCTATATTCTAAAAAGGTTCAATTCTTTATTCTCCTTCTACACTACCTCCATTTCGTTTTTATTTGGTTCGTTTTCTCTTTGATTTTATGTTCAGGTTTTGAAATTGGGGGTGTCTTCTACTTCAACCTGTACAGTGTATTCCCATCTATAGCTCAATCCTTTTCTGATTTGGTGGTTATAGTGATTTTTATTTGATTTTTTTATCCCCCTCCAACGAAATTGATTGTTGCATCAAGATTTTGTTATGTTTGAGGACAAGGTGTTGAATAAGATTTTTTGAGGAATTTGAAGGATGGATGAGCATGAGAAAAGAGAGTGGAGAACCGTGAAAAGAAGTTAATAGAGAGATCCAATGGGACCCAAAAGTAAGAATTTAATATAAAAAAAATAGTCATTTAAACATCAATTACAATTTTGACCCTTAGTTTTATCTTTTTCAAAAAAAACAAAAAATGGGTTTTTAGTCCAAAGCAAAAAGGTGCACCTTCCTAAAATAGACCTTCATAAAAATGAGTGGGTCTATTCTAGCAAAACCCATATATATATAACTAAAGATTATTAATAGCATGCTATAAAATATCATCGCTGTAAAATGAAACGGCTGTACCTCATTTAGTGTTTTCAATTTCATTAGTATCAAAATAAATAAATTAAAGAAAAAAAGGGAAGAAGGAACACACTGATATTTTAATTTCGAAAGTTGGCTACTCAGTTTCAGCCTCTCCTCTTGTAGACTTTGAGCATCCTTGAGTCGATTTTCTTCATACTCGCGAATGTTTGCAACCCCAACTGACTTGCTGAATTCTTTGTAAATCCGATCAGTGATTTCATTTATCCTCTTCTCAAGAGTATGTAATTCTTTATTCCTCTTTTCAACAGCATCTCTTAACTGCAGTAGATAAACAATAAGTAACAAGTTCGGTATACAAGAATACTGCTATGAATAAACAAAGGAATTGTCAATGTCACCTTCTTCAGTTCTGGACTAATACGTTTAATTTCTTCTTTGATGGTCCCCTTTTCACGACTAAAATTTGAAAGTTTATCTTCGATGCTTTTCTGGTAAAAGGTGAAACCAAAATAAGTTCAAATATTCCAAGAGGAACAGAAGACAGAGAAATCGCTAATGAAGAAAGGGTTCTCCTATCCATACCCAGCCAAAACTATCATTTATCCAGCCACAGATGCAAAAACAAAAAGAAACTAAAAATCCAAGCACTGAATAGTATCATAATACCAACACTAAAGTCATAATCCAATAGTGCAAGCACTCCTATGTAAGTAGATATGGAGGATGAATGTAGAAAGAAAGAAAAAAACACCCTGTGAAGTATTAAGATCTAAATATGGGGAACTAAGGCCAATCTGGGAAGGTTTCTAGATGGTGGTCGGATATATGCAATAGAACGAAAACTCGGAGAAGGGAAATTGATATTTCTGAACACTCTCTATTCTGTATTCTTAAATACTAATCTTCACTAACTTAGATGCTTACCTACACACTCTGTAACCGACTCTATTAACAGTTACAACAAACAGTGCATATGTGGCACTTCACACATTGTTAAGAACAGCTAATTTAAGACTAACTCTTCCATTTATGTATATCAATTAATAATAAGTTAAATTAGCAGTAAGATAAAATAAAAGGGGAAGAATAATAATTACTCCACCCACATCATTAGCAATTTATATTTAATATATTTATTGTTAGAATTCAGTTCTCTAGTCTATCACGGAGCAGACTCGTAGTCCACTGCAACATGTTCTACAGGCTACCCATGTCCTGCAAGTACAGTGTTAACTGCTGCAAACCACAGCCAAAACACACCCGAATAGCGTTGTGCCGTAACTCGACCGTTTGTTTGATATATCTAATTTACCCATTCTTAAATCCGTTAAGCCTCTTCGTTTTTGAGTTTTTGGCCATTTCATTATATTATAAGTGTGGCCCTACCTCTAGCAGCTACCCTGCTAAACGCTTTAGCAGTTTTACGGGCTGACGTGGCCACTATCTGGGATTCACAATATAGATTTGGTTTATTATATTTTTATTATTCTTTAATAAATAAATAAATAAAAACAAAGAAAAGAGCAGCCTAATTGAGATTCCGGCAAATCAAAACAAAGGAGGGGGACATACTCAAAATAACACTAGAGGTAGGACCCATATGGCTCAATTCTCGCTTTAAACCTAAAATATTTCCTTCGAATGATTCTAAACCTAAGCGCTTTTGGGCTGCACAAGAGAGGGTAAAGAGGGAGAATCAGGAACAGAGCAGAGAAGGAGGGAGAGTCACAGCGGTGCAAAGAGGAGGTGTCGTCGCAGGCGCAGAGCAAAGGAGAGATTCAGACAGCGAAATGGACTAATGGTCAAGCGAGTGGAATGATCGAAAGAACGAAGACAGCATGATCAGGGTTTTCTTTTTGAAAACCAATCATCTTCTCAAAACATGACCCAGATCTCAAAACGGGTCCACTATAGCGCCTATCCATCTTTGATCCCACGATTTTGCCAGAAAGTATTCCATTATTCTCAACAAAACCACACCCCTATCTGATTGTGAAACACATATATAGCAAGCACATAGAAAAAGATAAATGTATCCACACAATAAATGAAACAAGCTTTGTGTGCTTAATTGTGTCACAAAAAACCTTCAAAGGCTGGCGCAGCTTGCATGCCAGAACAATTATTATTTTATTATGAAAAAATGGTGAAAAACATGAAGTTACCTTTTCAATCTCAGCATATTGAATTTTCTTCTCAAGTCCACTTTTTTTCCCCTCTGTTTCAGACTCTTTAACGCGCATATCTCTTATTGATCCTATCCCTTCCAACTCCAACTCATAATCCTCTTTCTTTTTGACATATCCTGAAAAACAGAACGCATAGTTCAAGAACAAATTCTTTGACCTAAATTATATATATATATATATATATATTAAAAGAATTTAATACAAACCTTCAAGTATCTTGTCATCCCACTGTTTTGACCTTGCTTCCATTCCACCACTAGTGCCACCAGTCATTGTGCCGGATTTTGTCAGCAAAATTCCATCCACGGTTACAACTGATCAAATTACATATGGAAATGTTCAATAATTTGTATTCGGCCAAGCTTCAAGGCACCAGGAATGCAACACACACATGGTAGGATTCTCAAAATGCAAAAGGGTGGTTAGAACTTAAGACAGCAACAACGGATCAAAAAAATTCAAGGTGTGAAGATCATAGAGTTGAGAAGAAGTTCTAAATTTGACTGAACAAACAGAAAGCATAACAAGAAGCCAGAGGGAAAACCCCACAGAAAAACAGGAAGGAATATCCATGTATCCCGTTTAAGTAATAACAACATGTATTAAAAACTGGAATCACCATTGATGAATGTGTAAGAGATTGAAGCTCAGAGAGAAAGAAAAGTGTAACTGAATTCTGTTATTCTATTATTGCTGATGAATGAGAGATTGATTACAGATATTTATAATCCCTAGGCTTGTGAGACAGCTGTCATAACCGACAGCTGTTAACAGCTCATTAAATCTTACACAGCAAGCTAACACTAGTTCTCTCTAAGCATATCTAGCATAATTAGACTGTGAATATTATATACTCTTAACAGATAATATCAAGAAGGCATTGTTACCTTTAAACCTCTCCCCGCTCCAGCTTAAAATTTTGGCTTCCTCAAGGTCTTCACAAACAAGAGTATTCCCAACAGCAAATAGAATTGCCTTCTCCAAGGAGGGATCAAACTTGCACTAGTTAAGTTCAAAAGCTTTAAACACTTTTAAGTTCACTATAGGCATATAGATTAGTTAAAACAAAATTCATCAATGCAACTAAAAACTTAACGATGAAGTATAAAAAGGGGAAAGAATACAAGAATGGGTTATGTTCAATGTTTACAGACTGTAGTTAAAATCTAGTAGTGGAATATCTTTATAGGAATACATTAAATTGATAAACCGTACAATAGCATTTTGATGAAAGGAAATCACTGAACAAAATATCGTGTCTTTAAAAACTGCGTCTAATTAGGGAGAAGAATTGATTTTAGTGAGCTATGGGAAACAGCATGCATAAACAGCAGATAAAACATAAATCAGTACAACACAAGATTAGTGAGAACAGTGTACTAAAGGTAAAGTGTTGCAGATTGACAAGACTTGAGACTGACAATTTTTTGATAATGCAAAGATGACTATTGACTGCAGATCTACATATCACATTGACTGACAAGGTAACACCAACAAAAACAGACATTTATATGCTTTTCATTTTTTAATGTGTTTAAACAAATTCCTGTAAAATTTTGAAATACTATCTAAATTCAGCAGGAAGCATGTAAACCAAAAATAATTTGCAGGGAAAAACCACTGGACAAACAGTTGCAGTAAATAAAAAGGTAAAGAGTGCACCGATGGATGGTCACCTATCACCTTTTTGTGCCTTTTCAAATTGAGAAATTTTCAAGTACTGTGACTGACATCAAATCATATATTGTTTATTTTTTAAATCCATCAAACAATGAAGTCTTGATGGGCAAACTAGCTTAGAAGATAAATTTCAAAATAGATCTATAAACGAGGTGTAAGAACAAATTCAAACAGCAAAATTTGAAGCTTTTGTAGACGGGTTAGGATCCTTTCCATTTTGTCTCTCCATTTTCCCTCTCCGTTACTATAGTTTTGAAGGGTTTTGAAGTGTACAAAAAATAATCAGACCCACCAAATGCACAACATTGCATTTATTTTTCCAAAACTTTGGTAATGGAAAAAATGGAGGGTGAAAAAAAAATGGAGAGGATCTTGACCCTTTGTAGACACCCTCACAACCAGGTTCCTCAGAGTAGCCACAAGTTAAATAAGGATATTGGATCACATCGAAAACCAGTTTTGCTGTACCCCCTAACGAGCGTAATCTTTCCATTATTTGCTTCACTCGAATAGATTGTAGAGGAATAAATGTCTGGGGAGGAAGCCTCTGCTCTTTTAAATACTGTAGAGAAGCCAAAAAAAAAAAAGATTCAATCAATATATAGAACTTCAAAGTTCAAACAGGAAGAATTGAACATATTTACACCAAAGATATAGCTTTTCAGCAGTTACATAGGTTCCTCAAAGAATTACATAGAAAAGCATGCCTTTCAACAATAACAATTATATAACAGTCTTTGAAAAAAATAATATAACAATCTTATAAAAAAAAAAACCAAAGAAATAGGAAGTGAAGTATAGGAAGCAATAGTCCTACATCTTGTATTGCTACACAAAAACTCTTCCGAATAATAGCAATCTTGTCATTGCAACTAAAGAGATGGGTCAAACAAAATCCGCTGGAATGGCAGAAGGCTAAATGTAATTATTTAGGTCCTCATAGACGAAAAGGCAACAAAATGTAGGTCCACCAGCTTGAAAGCCCCAAGCTAGTTTCATGTTTGGGCTTTCTGTTCACAAGGTTTATGCTTCACATGACTTTCTAACTTATTTTGAAGTCCATGAATATCAATGCAATCGAAATCTGTGTTTCTATATAGATACATTACTAGGCCTATTATAACATGGACCACAGTGGACCATCATTAAGCAACATTGATTAATTTGGCCATCACAGTAATAGGTAGACCCTACATACTGGATTATCCTCTCTTCCTAACCTTAATGCCCTTTCACAGCAATCACACGCCTCCCTGAAACCAGAAGCTTCACCACCCATCGTGCAAGCTCAAACAGAAGTGCCTCTGTCACAACTGGCACCCTACCACGGATCTCCCATCTCACTTCCTCCAAGAGTACTACCCAGCTGGGTTTGATTCCAAGGGAGGATGTGGAAGTTGCAACCTTCTAACCCCTTGGTTTTCGATTTTATGGCTTCTTTTTCTTCCATCTCTTTTTGATTTTTTCTCGTACTGTCATAGACTTGGAGGCGATATTTTTTTGGAGGAGAGAGGAGCAGATGGGTGCCCAGCAAGGGTTGGGAATGGCCTCCGACAATTTGGGGTGAGGCCGCTACAAGATGGATTGAAGAAGGGGTAATTTGGTATGGAGGGTGTGGGATGCAAAACGAGAAGAATTTAGTGGCCAGAACTAGTGGCACGTCACTCAAGAACCACCATTTATGTGGTCCATGTTAAAATATGCTGATGCCACCATACTTATTAATGGTTCTCTAGCTTATTTCCTTTTTGGGAAATGTTAAGTTGTGCCCTTGGGGCATAAGTTAGGAAGACAAATGTAGAAAGTTTTTCTTGGAACTTGTGCATTAAATGTCTTCAAAGTTGCAAAAGTTACACTTTCAATATAAAATTTATTTTTAATTTCCATTTTAAACTCCTTAACTTGTGCCCTTAGGGCACAAGTTAACATGACCCTTCCTTTTTTGAGTTTATTCACTGTGTATCAACTATAAGAAAAGTGTTTTAAAATCTAATGCAAAAAAAAAAGCCATCAACAGCAAACAGGAACAGAGTCTAACTTCTTAGCAATCAATAATAAAGTTTTGAAAAATAAAATGGCACAAACTAGGATATTGGGAAATCTCACTAACCTTGATGCATTCCTTCCCGGTCTTTTCATCCTCCACAACAACTGCATCCATTAATTTACCCATAGCAACAGTAACGGCTAGGTTATACTTCTTCTGTGTTGGCCTACAAAGATCAGTCATGCGACCATGGACTCCTTGAAACAAGCGTTTCAGAGTTGCCACAGCCTGAGACAATTTAGCATCTCTCTCGTTTTCATAGCGATCTGCCTTCAGATCACGTAGTTTATTTTCTATTTCACCAATTTTTATCTTCAAGTTATCATACTTTCTCCTGAAGAACAAAAGTAGCACATATCATTTCACAAATGTGCGCACGACTGTAATGCAGTAGGATACCTTAAATTAATATGAAAAAAAAATAAAAAAGAATAACAATTTGATTTACTTGGATGCATTATGTTCTTCTTTCATCATACGCAGTTGTCTATTCAAGTCTTCAACTTCATCCTTATTCTTTGCAGAACTATCAAGAATTTTTTCAAGCCTTTCTCGCATCTGCTTTTCCTGTGAATCCAGCTCAGCCTCCCGGTGTTTTAATTGTTGAAGATTTTCTTCCAAATTATTTTGAGCTTCACTATCAGCATGTTGCTGCCTATCTAGAAGTTCTTTTTCCTCTCTAAGCTTTGCGGTTTTCATCCCAGCTTCCTCTTTTCTGTAATAACAGCATTCTCATCACAAGTTCCAAAACAGAAAGAAGAAACATCAATAACAAATTAAAAGTTGAAATGAATGCTAACTACCAAGTACTGACAACGCATGGCCAACGGCAAATAACAAGAAATTGGCCACTGAATAAAAGAAATATCATATGCAGCTAACACCATCTGCAAACCTCCGCCTGATATTAGGCAAAATATTACTAATCTATACATGTTCCAACTTCAGGCCAGTATTTTTTTTTTTATCCGTTTCATTTTGACATTAACCAAATAACTGAATTTAAACCGATGAGGAATAAAGACTTTCTTCAACAAAGATAAAAAAATAACATGATACTAAAATAGTTTTACCTACTATACGTAAAAGTCAACACATTTTTTATCCCACCAGCATGATCAAATAACATACTCTTTCCTGTCTTGATTATAAGCAAAAAGAAAACATTTTCTAAAATACCCTTCAATTAATATAGATTTTATTTTTCAATAACCATTTCATTCTCATGGAACAAGTTCTCATGAAGTGAAAAATACAATTACTTTTTTAAATTAAGAAAATTAATTGCACTCAACTAAAATTCTTAATTGGCATGATTTTAGGTATTTTTGCTTAGAATCAAGACTAGAGGAAGAAGTATATAGTGGGTAAAAGGCAGATAAGATAGTTAGTGCAACCCAAAACGCAATACGATTTCCCAGTTTCTGGGTTCCAGTTTTATCAGTGTCTCTTTGTGCTCTGTTTCTAACTGTACAAGTGTTGGAATATCCATTGTATTCCTTTCTATGTATTTATTTCTTTGTTGTTTAAAAACATAAGACTTTAGCTCACTCCGAGCACTAAGCAATTATCCTGTTCTAAACGAAAAACAACAAAATATAGAATGGTGATGCAGCGGATAAATACTCACATTCTAAAATATTCTTGCAAGTCATTATCATCTAACTGAATCTGATCGCCAACATTTCGACCCTTTTCCTTTAGGTCTTTCATTTTCCCTGTAAGATCCTCAATACCACTCTGTAGATCTGCTATATCTTTGGCATGCCCCTTTTGCTCTTCCCTTTTTTTGCCAAGCTCTTTCTTCCCTTTTTTAATTTTTGTACTGATACGAGACATTTCCTCCTTTAACTTCAGAAGCTCAGGTTGCTGCAAGGAGGACAGAAACCAGAAAAATCCCATAAACAACTAGGAGCATAACAAATAAAATCAACAGAGGGAGCAAAACTAAAAAACTTAGAAAGATGATTTTCGCATAGTCCAAGATATATATTTCATTTTGGTTTTCGAAGGAGTAGGAAACAGCTCAAAAGGGAGGATTCAAACTGTAGTCCTTATGTACAAGTCACACTATAGCCTATTAAAAACAGGGAATGTTTTAAGATGCATAGCATAGGATCAACCTGTGTGAAAAGTTCAATAGCTAGAGTTGAAAATTAAGTGGTTAATTACCAAAACCCACCCCAAATATAGAAGAAGAAAAAACACTCACAGTCTTGTCAAGTCTAATGCTTTTCTCAGCTATTTTCTTCTCACGTAGCATAACTTCTTTCAGATACTTGGCGTGCTCTTTTTTCTTTTTGCCAGCTTCATGTTCAAAATTTTCTAATTCTTTAATAACACCTTCACGGCTTCTTTTATCAGCTTCAAGTTCCTCGGTTGTTTTAACAACATCATTTTCTATATTGAACAACTGCCACAAAAAATGTTCCTTCTTCATAGATTTCTGCAAGGGAAAAAAACAAACATATTTGAGAATTTCATTTTCACCATAAGCAGACGGATAAAGATCAAGAGAAAAACTGAAGAGAAAATAAAAAATGTATGAAATAATGATAGTTGCAATCATAATTCCTAGTACATATATGAAATGGAAAATGCTGTCAAGCAAAGTAATTAATAGATCCAACAGAAAATATTAAACTGAAATAAGACTGATTTGTATCCAAGACGAACTCTGAAGGGTAATCCTATATACAACTGAAACAGTAAACGAATACAAGAACAACGATGAATCCCCACGCCTTGCAAAATGTAGAATAGTAATACTCCAACAATGAGAGCACCCCCTCTGAGATAAGAAATCGCCTTGAGACTCAGCCCCACTAATTCCATTTCACACTCCTGACCCCCTTTTCATTACTTACCCTTTTATAAGCAATTATTTTATGGTGAATACTCAGGTACCCTAGAGGTTTGCTGGATATGTATCCAACATCCAATCATTTCATGTCATGTCATATTTTTATATTTAAATACTTGAAATAAATTCAAATTTTGAATTCATTTTGCCTTTAGGGTACGGATACCTCACAAATTCCAGCATACCAAAAAATTTCCTTTTTTATTCGCCTGTCCTCCATATCAATGATGTGCCTATGAAGTATACTATACACAAACAAACATAAATCAAAAGCAGATAAAGTTACCAATTGATCCTGCAAGCGAATATGTTTCTCCGCCTCTTCCTTCTGTTCTTTCTTCTGCTTCCTCTCCATCACCATCGTCTTCTTCTTCTGATAAACAAGCGCCGATTTCTCTTCAGCAGAAGCTTTCTCTTCTTCAAACTGCTCATAATCTCTCTTCAGCTCATCAGATCCAGATATCTGCTCAATAAGCCCAGTGAGCTCCTTCGGATTCTTCGACGCAATCGACTCCACATCACCCTACAATAAAAAAAATTCACCATACTCAACAACCATTCCAGTGTAAAACAAAGATAAGCTTTCGAATATAGCTAATAAAAATAGCTTATAGCTTATAGCCGGGAAGGAAAAAAAACAGCTTAGTGCAACTTCATTTTATCTTAAAAGCTGTTTGGACAAGCTTCTTCGGCCATATTGGAGAGCTTGGATAAACAGCTTATTTTAACATAGGCCCTGTTTGGATAAACAGCTTATTTTCAGCTTATAGCACAAAATAAGCTATTTTTATAGAAAAAGATAAAATAAAGTTAAATTGTTTTTGTATATGCTACGAGCTGTTTTTATAAGCTATATTGTAGCTCCAACACTTCCCATAGAAGCCCTGTTCGACACTAACACATGTGATTGCACTCAATTTTGCCATTATTTCAAATTACAACCAGTGTCAACGTGCCTGTGTGATGTCTGGTGTAGGTGCTAGTAAAACACCATCAACAAGAAATTGCAAAGAAATTAAAAAAAACAAATAAGCTGTTTTCAACTTATTTTCGTAAGCTCCCCGATAAAGTTTATAAAAACAACTTATAGCATATACAAAGACAATTTAACTTTATTTTATCTTTTGCTATAAAAATAGCTTATGTAGAACTGCTTATCATGGAAAGTACTTGTTCTATAAGCTGAAAATAAACTGTTTGTCCAAACAAGTCCATAGTTAAACACTATCAACAAGAAATTACAAAGAAATTGAGGAAAAAAAACCTGAAAAACCAAGAAATTGCGTGCTTTGACAAGAATCCCCAACGATTTGAGTCTGGCATTGTAAACATCCCAATTAACAACACTATCATCAATCCGATACTCACTAGCACCAGCAGAAGTAATAGTTCTAGTGAATTTGATTTCGGATTCATTCGCAAGCTGATAAACCAATCTCACGAAAGCTCTTCGACCTTTCTGTTCTTTCTCACGATCATCGAAAGCGTAGATGAGATCTTTCAACTGAGCGCCACGGAGTTGGTTGGTGCGAACGCCGAGGACGAAACTGATAGCATCCATGAGATTGGATTTTCCGGCGCCGTTAGGGCCGATGATAGCGGTGAAGTCGTAGAAAGGGCCAATTTGTTGGAATCCTTTGTAGGATTTGAAGTTTGAGAGTTCCAGGCGAAGGATTTTGCCTGGTGAGTGGAGCGACGGCATGGTTGTTGCGGTGGTGGAAGAGAAACCCTAGCGGAGAGGGAATTTGGGGGGAGAAAGAGGGGTTAGGGTTTGGACGTGAAAATGAATTGGCGGGATTGTGAATTTCAGTGATTGTGGAATTTTGATTTGGTACTGTTATTATTATCGGCTTTCTTGTAGCATGATGATGCGTTACTAAATTTGGGTCGAGTGTGCTTAGGAAGGTAATTTGGGAATATAAAAGTATCATAATTTGGGTCTATTTTATTGTTGATCCAATGGTTAAAAACACAAGTGCAAAAAACTCACGGTTCAAATTTTGATCACGACATATATCTTAACAATTTTGATATTATTTTGAGTAGTATGGAACTATTTTACTTGTATGCATTAAACGATTCCGTTCATAAATGTAAAATTTCATTGTCCTAATTAGTTGATTATTATTTCAAAAAAAATAAACTTTTATATCCATTAATATAAGATATTTTTAAAATTTCATATGTATTGCTCGTTTATTTTATGTTACTTGATTGCAACATTCACTCTTCAACCATATGGCCATCGGTTCGAGACTTGGCATTTTCAAGACTTAATCTTTGGTTCAAAATTTCGTATGCATTAATAATTTTTTTACTGCAAAAACATCTCTATTTAATTTATGTTTCTTGAAGTAATTTTTTTCTCAAAGGTCGGACAAAACTATTGGAATTTGTGAAACCACCCTCAAAGGTCCGGCGATATTTATGCTCTAAGGAGTAAAAAAATCTAAAAATACATAAATTGACAAATTTATATACTTTAAGGATTAAATTAACGAATTTTGTATATTATAGAAAATACTTATACTCATATGGTTTATTGACTAAATTAAAAAGATAGTAGTTTAGGGTTAATTTTAAAAGACAATGATAATTTATAGATTAAATTGATGATGATTATTCCAAAAAAAATACAAAGGAAAGTCATGGACCAACACCACTCGAAGTGATTGAAGGAAATTTTTCTCACAGAACAAGGGTACTTTGGGAATATAAAAGTATCAAAGGGGGATATTTATTAAAAAAAAAAAAAACTATTGCACAATTGCACTAGTATTGACAGTGGATTAAGAGGTAACTGTGTGTGTAATTTGAATAATAAGTAGTGAGGGTAACGTATGTGTTGACATATAGATTAGATATAGAGGGTTGATTTGTATTTGTTTAGTGAGATTATAGATTAATTGTGTTTTGTATTTGTATAGTGAGATTAGATATAAAGGCTCAAAGGGCTTATGGATTGGTGATTTGTTACTATCATCTTATTTTTGTCATATTATAATAGGACATGAAATGGAAGAGAAAAATCACCAATCTATAAACCCTTAGAGCCTTTAAATATAGAACCAAATGTTCTTGAATCTATACGATGAACAAGTCACCCAACTATAGCAAAATCTGTAGGGGAGTAAAACCTCTTCCCAAAAAAAAAATCTATCTAATGTGTAGATTTATAGCCACGTTAGATTCTCCTCTCCATCTTTCTCTTCAAAACTCTTAACCTTCACATTTTAAGAAGATAAGAAGATACTCTAACCTTCAACCCATTACCCATTTGAAATCTGCAATCAGCTTAATTGTTTACACAGGTGGTCGAAAAGAACAGGGGTAGGGAAAAATTAAAGCCAAACAGCGGTTACACTGTTCTTTTTACAACAAGCATAAAAACAAACAGGAACGGGGGTAGTGAATTACAAACATAAAAACAAAACAAGAACGCATGAAAAAATGGGACTAGGAGGCATAAAAAGTAATGGCTTTAATTTCTACAAGTTTAATCCAAGAGATTGAAAATTGAAAAGGTGAAGCCACTTGCAATTGTTACTGTCATCAGAAAAAATTGACCAACCTCCAACCGCTTGAGCTAATTAAGTTAAGTTGTTAGTGATATTACTATTGCCCTACTTTTATAGCAAGAAATAAGTAGTTAAAGATAAAGATTTTGTGCATAGGTTTGTACAAGCTTAGTTATGGAGTGTACATCCATTGAAGGTATACCCCCAATGTGTATTGTATTTCATTAAACCACATTATAGATATGCACATCTTCTCTGCTTAAGACATGCCCAAAGTGGTGTATCCCCAAGCATATTCATAAATCACATTGAAAGGAATAGAATAATAATGAGAATCATAGAAAATATAGGTGCATTAATAATCGAACAAGACAAAATTTGAGTCTGATATTTCATAAATTTGAAGGGTGTTCAGATGAAGAAAGATAGATGACAAAAAACAAAACCAAGCACAACAATATGCAGTCTAACAGAGACGAAGTAAATGCAAATAAAATTCTAGTATCCTCCTTTGAGATCATTAACGACATCATATGGAATTGGAGTAACAGTCTCCAATGTAGCACCTTCCACCATGAAACCAGGTTTGGGGCCCTCTGGCTTGCGCTTGGTGCTTATCACCTCTCCCTTGGCCTTAGCCTCAGCCTTCAATTGATCATTCTTGATCTTCCTCAATCTGAACTCCTCAGTGCACCTTGACGGCATAACATGCTCCACTCGGACATGAATCCTCTTCCTCAATATCTTGTTCCTAACCTGAAACACATAGCGGCATTTTAAAATTGAGCAAACAATATCTTTAGGCAATGAGGCACTTGTAGAGAACAAAAAAAACTTGAGAAAATTATGCAACAACCATACATTCTATCCAACAGATTTCTGGAAATTAAAAATGTTCATCTCAATCTCATTTAACTTGAGAACAAAAAACTTACAAGAATCTTGTGGTTAAATATGGATTTTGAGTCCATATAAAACATCATGGCAAATTTAGACTCTTCAAAAACCTCAACCATGGTTTGTCAATGAATTGGTGATTTTGATGAAAATTTTTAAATTTGTTCCAAGTGAGAAATTGGAGCCTTGACATAAATAAAAGTATTCGTAGGAACTAAACTAGATAAAACGGTACTAGTATTTTACATGAATGAAAATTAGAGTCTTTTAATAAGTTGGAAAACAAAAGCTTAGGACATGTTTGGATAGTCAGCGTATAGCATAAGTGCTTATCACGATAAGAGCTTATTTTTGCTCCAAATGATAAAATAAAATTGAATTGTTTCTGTATATGCCATAAGCAGTAAGCTATATTAGAGAGGTAGTAAAAATAAGATGAAAGGCTTGTGAAAAATGTCATAAGTTGTTATAAAAAGGTTTCCAAAACAAACATAACTGAATCAGCAATTCATTTGTAACAACAAATACAAAACTCAGAAGCTAATCCATCCAAACAAAACTCAAACAACAAAATGAATGAAGGAACAAAGCAATGACCTAGTAAAAAAAACAAAACACAATCAACAATTCATTTTATGTAACATGAACTTAAACTGGATCCTGAATATACTACTAAAGGAAGGAAAAGGTCGAAATGAAACAAAAAAAAAATCAATCGAACAAACCATATAACACTAAACACTAAAATCAGCAGTACGAATCAGTGAAAAAACAAAATGAAAATGAATCAAACAAGTGATGAATATAAGAAGAAGCTTAGACATACTTGCTTGTTGACTTCGACACCAATGGCACGTTTGGTGACATTCCAGACACGACCGGTACGACCGTGGTAGAATTTGTGCGGCATACCTTTGTGAACTGCGCCGTTAACCCTAATGTCCACATAATCTCCAATATGATAGGTCCTGAGGTAGGTGGCTAAGGCTATTGTTCCCTTCTTGCGGAAGGGACGAGAGAATGAATCTCTGGTGCGGGATCGTAAACCATGACCTGCAGGCATGTTTTCTTCTTCTTAGGGTTTCTGTTGTTGCTGCCGCTCGAACTCACACTAGGACTAGGAGAAAGAGAAAGGAGGAATAAGAACCCTAATATTGCTTTTTATTGGGCTTTTTTCTTTTAATGGGCCGGACTGCTAAAACATCTTGTGAAATTCTTTGAGAATGTTTCTTTTCCCACCAAACTCACTTCTCACGTACCCTCCAATTTGACAATTTTGTTTACCATTGTTTGAATTTTATAGTTTAAAGTGCATTTTACATTATTTTTTGGATTATAAAATTTAAAATATATCATTTTTTCTTTTGAACCTCTCTATAAACACACCTTATTTATTGCAAAACTACTGGCTTTGTTGAACTATGTAATTATTCTTCCCCCAACTATAGCAATGTGCTACTTATGTACGATAATAGGGGGTTTTTAGTATTTCATATATTTTTTTAATAACAATGGTTAATTGTTAGAGTCTTTAAAAAAAACGGTTAGGTTGATATTTACTTGTTTGTTTAAGTTTGCATTTATGGCCCCAAACATTTTAACTTTTAGCTCAAAGTAATTGAGCTACCTAATTTCTCAAAAGAACTACAATTGAGCTCTCAAACCCACCCTAATCAAAGATGAATATCACCCATCCCATGACTTGGTCAATGATAAAAAAAAAAATGAGAAATATATTTTGTTATTAAAACTCTTTTAGTTATTATCTTTTTTTTCCATACGCAGAAAGTCTAGAAAGTAAAAAAAGAAAATGGTGAAGAAAGTATCGTTATTTTGCCCAAAAAAGAAAATAAATATTATAATTCTCTTTTTTTTTTTTAATATACACCGAGAAATCACAAGTTCTACATTTTTTGGGGGGGTTTAAGCGAGAAGAGAAAAGAGTTGTTGTTTGCGTTCTCCAACAATGGTTTCCTTCATAACGTGGTGTCGCTACCTTCAATCCAAAGCTCAATACGCCGTCGATCTCGGCTACAAGGTATCTCTTCATTTTAATTTCTTTCTTCATTTCTCTTTTAGGGTTTCATTTCAAGCGAGTGTGTTTCTTCATTAATCAATCTTGTTCAATAATTGTGCTTTCGTTACGAATTTTATTCTTAAGCTGTTTTGAATGGTGAAATTGGATTGACAGAATCATAAAGGAGGTCATGTGAAAGATAATGAGCTAATGGATTTTCTTTTCAAGCATTTCACTAATGGAAAGATGACCTTTTTGCATTGGACTAAAGGAGAGGAGATGGCCCCTACTATTGATGCCAAAGGAGCTACTCTTCTTGTTCGTAGATTACCGATTCCCGACCAAAAGTAATTAATCATACTCATTTATTTTGTGTTGTTTGTCCTTTCAATTTGTCGTCAGTGCTTCGATTGCAGAGACACAAATGTTAAGATAGATTAGTAGATTAGTGCATCAATTATTAGAGTAAAAGCTTGCATTTTGGAAAAGATGGCAGAGTTTTCATTTTAGGTAGTCTGGGTATGTGCGGAGATGTTGTGTAGCAAGTTTGAGTTAGAAGTCTGCTTAGAAAAGTGGAGGTTGAGCACTTTATAAGCGAGAGGATCCATAAACCTAATGTCTTAGGTTTAAGAAAAGTGGAGGTTGAGCACTTTACAAGTGAGAGGACCTATAAACCTAATGTCTTAATGTTTTGGGTAAAAATGTAATGTCTCTCTCACTTGTGTTATTGCTCTGAGCCGAATGTGGTTGATCCTCCGGGCTCCCCTCGTTACCCAATAGGAGAAGACCCTTTGACGCACCAGTAAGGAGGGTAGATCTGATAGAGGACTGTCCAATAGTTACATGTAGAGGGAGATCAAGGAAAACTATAGGCCAAACTATTGCTTAAATTTGGATTTAAATATTGGAGAATTAGATATGATTTATGATAGGGTAGGATATTATGACATCATTTGATTCGTCGATTCCACCTAGTAAGGGAACACTTTGGTTGGTGTTATTTTTCTATGGGAAATGTTAACAGGACCCTTCTTATGAAAGTTTGTGTAATCATTGAAAACTTTGACATTTTTAAAGAACAATTACTTAATTTAGTGTGCTTAAAGTAAAGAGTGCCCCGACGGCACTCGTTAACAAAACCCTTCTTCTATTCAATAACGTGCTCAAGGGTGAGCCTTGCTGCAACGATAAGATTTTTTTCTTGTTACCTATAAGTCAGGTGGTAGTTGTGGAAACAAACTTTTGTTTTGGAAATTGTTATTTATGAAGTTATAAATTAGCTGGTTCCAGTGGTTTCACTAATTTCATACTCATCCCAGGCGGTGGTTATGTGTTAAAATTTTATTTTTTCTGCGGTGCAACTAATATTATTTTGAAGCTAATGGATGGTATAAGTCATGATCATCACCCTCCACCGTAAGAAGATTACCAACTTACTGTGTCAATTTCAAAATTTGAAATTGGTCTTATTACTCCATTTTGTTCTTGTTATTCCTGAGTTTCACAAAAGTTAGTTAAGAGATTATATGAAAATGGATCTTTTCATATGCAGCACGTTATGTATATTCTCATCTCCATTATTTGTTAGTGATAGACATTTTTCTTTGACAGACGTGTTTATGTAGGAGATGTTGTGGTCTTGAAGAACCCTGAAAAGCCAGATGACTATCTAGTCAGAAGATTAGCTGCAACTGAAGGTTATGAAATGGCTTCTACTGATGAAAAGGATGAATCGTTTGTTCTTGAGAAGGATCAATGTTGGGTAGTGGCTGAAAATGAGAAATTGAAAACCAAGGTATAAATGGCTTTTAGATATAGTCTATATTTACATTGACAATATACTATTACTTTTATGCTTTCAATAGGTGGGTCATTGTTAGGCGGTTATAATCTGAATCATTATTATTATTGTATTCATGTTAAAATATAAATTTTAGATATAAATATCATTTTGCTAACTATTATTAGTTACATATCATTGATATGCATGTATTTAAAGCGGTACAATCTTCTTGTTTGAATGTTCTGAAATTCAGTGTGTGATATTAACACCTAGGTTTAACTAATGGTTTGATTTTTGGAGTTATCAGATTGTGTATACCAATTTTTACATTTGTCAACAGATCTTGACGTTATTGGCAGGATCTGGATTCTGGACATCAGTTGCCATTGGCAGTTAAACCCCATTTTTTTAACAAATAAAATTAACCACAGTTTTGCACGTCTATTAACTTAAGCAGCTTTTGGAATTCTGTGTATGACTTTGATAAGGTTCAAGGCCGTGTATGCTTGTGATCTGGGTTCCTCAAGTGAAAAATCTTAATTCCTGTTTTAACCAAACTAGGTACTTCCTAAATAATAGTAGCTGCAATAGTAACCTGGGTTCCTCAAGTGAAAATGCTTAATTCCTGTTTTAACCAAAATAGCTTTTTCCTGATTAATAGCTGCAATAGTAAGCTGAACTTGATTATGACCTGAGTTCGTAAAGTGAAAATGCTTAGTTCCTGTTTTAACCAAATCAGCTTCTTCCTAAATAATTGCTTTAATAGTAACCTGAACTCAAGTTAATGATTTCAGTTGTTGGCTCTTAAGTTTTTCTATGTAGCTTTGTGTCTCTGTTAAGTGAAAACCGATAAAATAATTATTTGAACCTGAAATTTTTGGTCCTTTTATGTCTTTTTAGTTTTTACAGCTTTGAAATTTCGTAACTAAACCATATCTAAGTATTAATAGAAAAGTTTTCACAAGGAATAGTATAATCTTATATTGTATATTGGTTATGTTTCTCGACTCCTTAATTTCTTGTAAACAAAGAATGATTATGATACTTAATTCAATGCTACCAACACAAATGGCAGGAAGCAATTGACAGTCGAACATTTGGTCCAATTCACATGACGAACATCGTAGGCAGAGTCCTGTACTGCCTGCGAAATGCTGTAGACCATGGCCGTGTACAGAACAGGTAATCAAATTTCTGAGATTAGTACATTGTGCACAAATGGTGATGGTTCTTTTGATTATTAATATATTTTACTTCATTGTCAGTCCTTTCAGTATGCAAAAGGATTCACCAGTGTTGGAAATGGAACTTGATGTTGATGAGATGGTAAAAAGTCACAAAGCCTGAACTTTAGTTCAGAGAAGCACTAACTTCTTGAATTTATCAATCCTTTTGTTTCTTCTTGTGGATTTTAGTTGAAGCAAGGATGAAGAATAAATATGAGTTTTAAATTGTTCCTATGGGATGGTTACATAAGTCTGCATATTAGACAATTTATTGAATCTTTTCTCAACCAGAAAATCTGAAGCGGCCTGTGTTAAAGATTTAGTTCAGCATTGTGTTGTAAGCTGAAGTTCTGGCAAATGACTCCTCTATTTCTTTCTCTGTTCGTATGTCATTTGGCTCTAAATTTTGTTGACCAATTTTTAGTCTTTTTTAATGGTTGATGATGATAAAATTCTACATTGTGAGAAAACATGGTTCCAGCTTATTTTCCTTTGTTCTCTGCTCAATGACAGCAAGGTGTAAACTCCTAGTGCCACTTTTTTTTATTCAATTTCTTTTTAAGAAGCTAAATTAATCCACCTAAATTGAGTTTATTTATTTTATTATTACTAGCAGAAAGACGTGGCTTTTCTACTGGCCTTAATCATATATAGAAAAGTTCTTTTTTTTTTAAATAACATTTTTAATTAATAATTTAAATAATAAAGTATAAGGGATAAAATTGTAAATATAATAGTTTAAAGAAATGAAAAAGTTTTTTTTTTTTAGGGAAAACAAATGATAAAGTTAAAAGTGAAAAAGTTTCTCCAAAATCATGTATCAATGTAGGTGTATGTTTGGAATAATGTTGGGTATGCCAAATTCACAATGACTTAAAGTGATTTTGCAAAAGCTACATGATTATGACATATTCCCTGAACATAAACTATATGTAGGTATGGATTATTTCGATTAGCTTTTTATCTTCTCCATTCGACCTCTTATTAAGGTGATCCTTCCAAGATTATATGTCAAACATCCTTTTTAGTGGTAAAATATGTTTAATTTACTAAAACACAGTTTTCTTTTGGATAGAATTTAAAATTAAATAAAAAATCAAATCTAGAGTTCATATCCCACTTACATGCATGAACATAGTAGAGAAATCTATTTGGTTATATTTTATTCAAAGATTTATTTATGTAAATAGTGATAAAATGTATATTTTTTTAAGGTTACAAACTTAACTCATTTCATTATTAAATAATGAGGAAATACAAGGTGTGACGTAATCATGAACTTAGTGGTCATCATAAGAATTGGCAGCCCTAACTAAACTATGAGCTACCAAATTCGATTGCATTTGTATAAACTTTACCTTGAAATTACATTGCAATTCTAAACAACTGATATTGTTAACTATCCTATTAAATCAGGATAGGCCTTCAACCCAAGCATCAATTGCATCAACATAGATTAATGAGACTAGTGACAAAGTGCAACATCTTCTATTTATTTGGCTTGTTTAATTATTTCTTTATATGTTTAGTTATAAGTTTAGTAATGGTATTTTAATGTGATTAGTCATAGTTTTGAATTTCAATTATATTTTACACATATACAATATTGTATTTTAAATTTTCGTAGAGTGTCTTACCAATTTTTAAACAATATTTTAGGCTTGTCAACACCATTCAGTTTGATATAAGAGGCTAAATATTTGATCTTAAGGTAAATATAACCATTAGTCTATAGATTTTGCCTACCAATATCAAGAATTTATAAAGACAGAGATAGAACAACTTAAAACATTTAGGTCTATAATTATCCATTATATTGGAGGGCTACACAAGTAAAATACATATTAAGCAATAATAATGAAAATACATTGTTGATAATGGTGCAATAAAATATAATATACACAAGCGATACTTTATGATTTGGTCCCTGCTTACCAAAAAAAATAGGAAAATGCTAACTTGTACACTTGGGACATAAGTTAAGAAATCAAATGTAAAAGTTTCAAAAGTCTTAAAAATTTCAAAAGTTATATTTTCAATATAAAGTTTATTTTTTAATTCTATTTTAAACGCCATGAATTTATTTTTGCAGAAACATTTCCTAGGAATAGAAGCAAAATTCCTAGGTATGTAGGGTTTCCTAGGAAGTTTAGTTGTTCCTGGGAAATTTCCGAGGACCCACCGAGGAGGTTGTTAGCTAGGAATTACCTAGGAAAATTTCCTAGGAAACGTTCCCGCAAAAAACTGCCACAATCTGCCACCACTGTCACAGTTCAGTCGATGTGACAATTAAAAATAAAAAACAAAATTTAAAATTCAATTTAAAATATTTTGAAACAATTAAAAATAAAATTTGAAATTCAATTTAAAATATTTTGAAATTCAAAATATTGCACCAAAAATTTAAAATTTTAAAAATTGCGCCAATTTATTTTTTGATTTGAACCAAAAAAATCGAAAAAATTCAGGATATTTAATTATTTGTTTCCTAGAAAATATTCCTCAGAAAACTACTAAAAAATAAAATTAAAAAAACCGAAAAAATACAAATTTTCACCTAAAATTATGTTAATTAAATAATAATTTTAAATATTATTTTACATTTCCAATACCCAAATAAACGGAAAATATATTCATCGACGAGAGGGTGTAAGACACA
>Ga0315914_1001988_pt1 | contig 31273 bp, 18 predicted proteins | sample MpolenodulesMG_FD_203920 | JGI IMG/M metagenome (GOLD analysis project Ga0315914, IMG submission 203920) | Medicago polymorpha root nodule microbial communities from Los Angeles, California, United States - elongated nodules | ecosystem: Host-associated > Plants > Roots > Nodule | place: USA...
TATATATATATATATATATATATATATATAGTTTATAGGGACACCATTCTCCACTAAAATATTTTAATAGATCTTGTGGAATACCATACATAATTTTCATTGTCTTTTTAGAAATATAATAAAACTTTAGGTAATATGTATCTAGGATTCATATTATAATTTCCAGCCTGTTTTATGACATGAATGCTAACTGATTGAAATATCCCCTAGGCATGAATGAGAACCTTTTGCTATGCACTAGGTAAAATTGAGAAACAGATAATTTTTTTCTATTATATCTTCTTTTAACTAAAAAATAGGATACAGCCAAAATCACGAGATCATTTACAAGTACTAGTTATACTCTATTGATTATCTACTTATCTTGAAAAATCAAAATTGTTTTGAGAAAGTTGTGACCAATTAAGAAAAAGTGAAGGAGCAAAGATCTAAATCATTATTAATGGTAATCCTCTTGACGGTCCTACTTTTGGTTCCACCTCTACTTCAATTTGCAAGACTAATCGATCTAAGAAGACCAAATTTAAGCATAGCTTTTGTATGTCTCACTCAAACAAGTTTTTGTATAGGCTTGAGGCATGGCTTCCAGAAAAGGTTACTAAAATGAAAGGATCAAGTACCATGCGTTGCTAACTTGGTGGTGCTCACCGTAATTAACGATTAGAAACCAAAAGCTAGACCAGACATACCTCTGTAGACATAGCCCCAGTTCGTTACTTGTAGTTTTGCAATTGTTTGTAACATGGTTTTTGCCAAACAATAACTAAAATAATATTAAGCTCAACAAATAACACAAATTTAAACAACCAAGATAACACATACCAAATATTAGGATTCAATCATGATTCATAAATTAGGATTCATTGTTGTCCTATCCAAAGTGCTTAACAATGCTTAATAATATCCCTAAAAACAATTGCAATAATGTCAATATCCTCAAACATCAAAATAACATATAAAAGAAAAGGGTTCATGAACAAAGCCTATTGGAACCCGAGAAATAGTTCCCTTGCAATCACCTTGAAAGACTTAGAAATCTATTAAGAAATATCAAAGGTTGCTCGTCGAAATCATTATGAAATTGCAGTTGAAGTCGTCACTTGTCACCATCACGTCATCTATCAGTTGTTAGTTCTCTGCGTTGTTAACGTGTTATCAGCACGTTAGCTTGTTTGTGTCATTACTTTATTTGGGTTTTCAAGAACTAGAGTATTATAAGGAGAAATAGCCTTTGATATTGAGCTTCCACATAGTTGAATGTCCGTGCAACATAAGGAGAATGCCTTGGCACATACCACCTTACGCATAAATCTGCATGTCTATGCTGAATGTGTCACCCCCGTGCAGGTCTCCAAAGCAACTACTTTGCATTCCAAAGTGCAGATTTCTTCCTATCTTCATTTTAGCCCAAAATCTCCAATTGTCGTCTTGTTTTAACCATGTTTAAGTAATTCAATTCCACTCCTCCAAATGCCAATCTTCAGTGGTAGCTGAATTTCAAATCCAACTAAGAACACCTTGGAACCCTTAACTCGTCCAGTAATTCCTCTATAACTAGAAAAGGGGATTTGTTGGGTATTGTAACTTTGTTTAGAGGCCCTGTTATTCATACAAGATTCTCAGCTGCCACTTTATTCTGCACTAATATCATGGGACTCGAATAATAAATTACACTAGGTCGAGTGATGCCTGCAGCTAGATGTAAACAATTCGAGCTGAGCACCTAAGACTTGAATTTGGCTTGTGAAAAGAAGAGTTGCTCAAGTTTGACTCATTTATTTAAACGAGTCTAACTAGAAACTTGAGTTTGACTTATTAAATAAAAAAGTGGCCTTGATTTTTTTATTTTTTTTAAATAAATAAGCAAAGTGGGCTTGACTTGTTTTGCTATTTTACAACTTACTTTTTTGCATTTAGAATAAATTTTCTTAAACTACTTTTGAAGCTAATCAATTTAGTATTTAATAAATATTTAATATTATAAGCAAATCTACAAATAGAAATATGTGCTTAAGTAAACCCAATCTTAATTTGTATGCCCCATTCTTATATGCAAGACTTTAATATTTATACATGTATATTTGGAGGAATCAAATTACACCAGTGTCATACTTGGATATTGTTGCACTGTTTAATAGTTTTTTTTCCTTCCAAATATTTGTATTAGAAAACTCACCGTCGGATAAGTTATTATCGTTTATATCATTTATGTAAATTCTTACGTGAATATAAAATCATTTGATATGTCAATGAGATATTTACAGGTTAACATTGTTTGATATAAAAGTCCATAAGTCGTTAATCTTGATGTATCCTGAGCATCTCTCCTATCAGAACTGAACAGAACAAGCTGTTCTGATCTGTGTCCACTGTCCAAGTCCCAAGTGCTTTCTCTAATTGTTTGTTTATGTCTATGAATTAAAATTGCCAATGAGTTTTATACTGGATTTGTTTCCCATCCTTGTCTGCATCTTATATTTAAGCATAGTTGCCATGTGGATGGATTCAATATGGAAGCTTAGGCTATGCAATCTTTGAAACACACAAGATGACACGAAATATTTGTGTATCAATTTTGCAGTTGGAGTGCTCTCAAGGACCAGATGGATGACATGCTTAGTGAAAGTGACCGCAAAGGAATCATGGTCCCTAGAGTTAGAAAAATTAACAGAAAAACTTCTGTCTACACTTACCCTTTACCAGAATGTAGATGCCTACAGGAGAGTCTTGTCAATAAAACAATTGACCATAATGTAGACATTCCTGATAACTACAGTCTACAGCAGAACAAAAGCTTAAACAGATGACATGATTCATATATTCAAAAATCTCTGCATCAGATTTATATTATTTTCAACTCCATGGCTTTGGTGTTTCAACTTCCAGTAGTATGGCTTTCTGAAGTTGTTTTCTCTTGTCAAGATGCCAGCTTCCCAGTTCTGATAACACAAGTAGAGATTTCGACTTTTGTGTGATTGGAAGCTTCAACTGCTTGAAGATTTTGTGTGCATATTACTGAATTCATTTAGCGGGACAGTTTTCTAGCCTCCAGTGTGAAGGTTTGAGTGGGAACACTACATCAACGTAGTTTCCAGGAAAGGATATATCAGGAGCAGGACTTAGAAAAGAGAGGAATAAAATTTATTTTCCTTCTGATCAATGTCTTTTCTACTATTATTACTCTTCGCTTAAATTTGAAGATGATAGCAACAGACTTTCTAGCACACTTCCAAACACATTATCGTATTGGTTGAAATTCAAATGGATTTCACTAAATTATGTAGATAAACTTAGTGAGATCTATGTGAATTTCAATCAATAAAATAGTGTATGTTGAAAAGAGTGTTAAAGAGTGCGGTGCTAACATAATTTTTTTACATTTTTTAGTTCTTGTGTAAAATTCTTTGGCTAGAAATAAGATAACTAGTCTATAGAGTCGCGAGTATTCTTTGTTTTACCCAGTTTTGGTTCAGTTGACAAATGGCTTTGTATTTGCTCCCTTTCCAGTTTCCACCATTTTAAAAAGGTAATATCATGTCTTCTTTATACTCTCTTCTATTCTATCATTAGTACTTTCTGAACTCTTAATTATCCTAGGGAAAACAGGTTATGAAATGGTATGAAATGAACCTGAATCCGAGGACAATTACAGAAGTTCTTTACTAGTAATGTAGTTTTAAAAGAAACAAAACAAGCGACTATTATTTGAGTTTAGGTTTAGGCAAAGAAAATGGACCCCCAACGTTGATAGAAGTTTCTTTTTTGTCACTTCAGGTAATAGATGCCATGGGACCTAGAAATTACATAGAATCTGTTTGTGGCCGAGCTTAAAGTTGGTGTTAAAATTTAATGAATGGTTGAAGGTACAATGGAGAGCAGTGGAATGACAAGAGTTGGTCCCCATAAGGTAGACATAATAATGTAGGGGGGCTGCGTAACTCGTGTAGTTGTATGTTGTATGCAGTAGATTGCTGGGTAAATGTTGACTGAGCTAATTCATTGCCTATGGGTGTGAAGCGTTAGTAAGTATATGTAAGTTGGAGTGTTGATGGTTATGATGACAAGAATGATTAGAGTAGAGATGTGTCACGTATGGTTTGTTTGAAAATTCAAAGGATTCAGAGTTCATGTGGAAGAAAATGAAAATCTTTTATTGAACGAATCAATCAGAAAGCAAACGTAAAAGGGCTCCCTTTATATACACGAGGCAGAGTTAGCTTTGAACTAACTAACTATGCCAGCTCAGCAAGTGGTAAATCAGTGTAACAAATAACTAACTAACTATCTTAGAGAACAAGTAAGCTAATTAACTATTGTTAATCTTCTAAGTTCGGGATGAAAACTGAATCGAATCGAACTGGACTGTTTGTTAAATTTAAAATAACTAAACTGAACCGAACTGTTATCAATTGTATCATTGAAAAAAAAAATATAAAAAAACAAACGAAATCGAATTTTAGTTACCGAACTTTTTGAACCGAACTATTTTGAACTAAACTGTTTCAGTTCAGTTTCAGAACTGTTAGTAATAGTTCAGGTTTTTTTGGTTTGGTTTGGTTCAGTTCAGTAGTTCAGTTTGGTTTTTTTGCCCACCCCTAGGTAAATGTCCACCATTCCAAGCTTGAAAAGAAAATCATGAAAGATACATAGGTTTGAAGCCTTAGTGAAAACATCAACAACTTGAGTCAGGGAGGAAACTGACAACAATCTCATGAGACATAGTTTGAAGCTTTTCATGAGCTAAACAACAAACTATGTCCAGACATTTTGTGCGTTTATGGAAGATAGAGTTTGCAGTAATTTGTAACACTCTGCTTGTCACAATATACGACATGCAACCTAGATGGATGTTGTAACAAATTATGTAGGAGGAAAGAGATCCATTAGAATTATTTGGTAACTGAGGCTAGGGCACGATACCCCGCTTCAACTGAGGAGTAGGAAACATTTTGTTGCTTTTTGGACATCCAAGACACCAGTGATTGTCCAATAAAAAAATAATAACCAAGAATTGGCCTACGAGAATCAACACAACCCCCCAATTAGCGCCACCGAAACCAAGAAGTTGAAGATCTGAAATTCAAGGAAAGAAAATTCCACGCCTAGGAGACCGTTTAAGGTATCTGAGTATTCCTATAATTGTCTTATGATGCGTGTCAGTTTGAGATGCTATAAATAGACTCAGTTGTTGTGTGGCAAAGGCTATATTAGGTCGTGTGATAGAGAGATAAAGTAGTCTACCCACCAATCTTTTGTAACCTGCCAAATCAATGAAAGATGGACCAATATCTTGATACAAGCCTATTGTTGCATCAAGGGGAGTGGAAGTTGGTTTGTAAACCGTCAAACTTGAGTCTTCTAAGAGTTATAGGCAATATTTTCTTTGATATAATGTGATACCTTTAGAAGAGTGTGCTAGAGTCTTCTAAGAGTTATAGGCAATATTTTCCTCGACATAGTGACATACTATTTTGTAATAAGAATCAAGGGGATTGGAAGTTGGTTTGCAAATTTTCAAACCATTGTCTGCTAGCTTGCTCAAGTCCATACAACGACTTAAGAAACTTACCTATGTTGGTCGATAAGGCAAGGTAATTCGCGCTGGAGGGGGGGTGAATAGCGTTTAAAAAATTATATCGAGTTTGTAGCGAAAGCATCTTTTAGAAATAGCGAATTACGACTTATCAGATTATGCAAGGTTCAATAACAATGATAAAAAAAAAAACTATGTTTGAAGCAAAGATAATTAACTTTGAATTGAGAGATTCTAAGTAATCTTGACACAATCTAATATTAATGAAATTCACACAAGTTACAAAACAAGTACAATCTCAAACCAAACCTAAGAGCAATTAATCAATTATACTAATGAACACAATTGTGTAAGTGTTTGATAAATTGTCAATGAATTAAAACTAAGTGTGATCTTATAGTAATGTGAGACAAATCAAAATCAAGTTTAAAGGTTTAAACTTAGATCACACCTAATTTCTACACTACCAATTTATCAACCTTCAAATACACAATTAGTCAAAATTAAAGAGAATAGAGAAGAAAGAAGACACCGAGATTTATAGTGGTTCGCTCTTTCGTCCTCGCTTCGAGCTACCTCCACTCTTCTTGATGGAAAGCATCTCCACCAAGGACTTCCAATAGAATATGGAATGTTTGATTACAATGTGATTACGAGAATTCCTTGAAACTACCACAGTTCTTCAATTTCTATGCAATCACTTCCTCAATCTTCAAACAACCTTTGAAATTGGTGCTTCTTGATATTTTTGAATCTTCAATCACCCGTGCAACCCTTGAAGTTCTTCACTCGAACTCTTCAATGCTCCGTCTAGCAATTAGATCCCCTTGAACACAAGAACTTTAGAAAGAACCCCCAAGATCTTTGGAGGTGGAATGAGATTATTCACTTCAATTTAGAACCTTGATTTACCCAATCAATTTCCTTGAATGAACCTGAAGCCTACACTGTTTTACTTTATATGTTTTTGATGATGTTCCTTAACTTAGTTTAGTTTATCATTTTGATGATTGCCTTATGGTTAGCATGTTAAAGCACCCAACATCTATGTGTCTTGGTCTAGGGTTCACTTGTGTCTCATGAAAAAGTGTCTTAGTTCATCTTTTTCCATCTCGAATTGATTCAATACACACTGAATCCATTCATCTAAGTCTCTGACTTCAGGTGAATCGATTCACATCTCCTTGAATCGATTCACTATGTTTATTTTGTGCAAAATTTTTGTCTTATCACCCCTCACTATATATATTATTCTCCTCATAACTCTAGAATCAATGAATCATTTGCAACTATTCTCTCTAGGTCTCAAAAACTCACTGTTCATAAATTCTTCAAGATTAAACACTTTTTCTTAGAATCACTTTGTACATTGAGTCACATTGATTTTCTAGGGTTCTAGTAGGGATGGTAAGTTGTTTCACTCAAGAAGATTGATTGGGCTTAATCAAGGCTTCAAAGAGAAGTGGATAATCTCATTCCACCTCCAAAGGTCTTGGGGGTCTTTCTAACCGTTCTTGAAGTCGAAGGGGATTCATTTACAGGACGTAGCATCGAAGGCTTGAGTGAAGAGTTCGAAGGGGTGCACGGGTAATCAAAGATTCGAAGATTCAAGGAGCACCAAATTCAAGGGTTACTTGGAGTTTGGGGGAGTGTTTACATAGGGGTTGAAGAATTAGGTTTTAATTTCAAGGAACTCTTGTAAACACATTGTATTCAACATTTGTTACATAGTGGATAACCTTGATGAAGGTGTACTTCATCAAGAGGTGTACTTCATCAAGAAGAGTAGAGGTAGCTCTAGCAAGGACGAGAAAGAGCGAACTACTATAAAAATATCGGTGTTATCTCTCTTTCCCTATCCTCTTTACTTTTTACTTGCATTTGATTAATTGAATAATTGGTAGGTTAATTGCTAGTGTTTATCTAAGTTGTTTTTCATCAAAATAATCTAATTCGTTGAATTAGGTTTTAATTACTTTGCTTAGATCAATTGATTGCAATATCTAATCAACTCTTCAATTTCACATGTATTGTGTTTTCAATTGATAGCTTAGTATTTTGTTCATATAGGTTTGGTTTGAAATTTTTTATGAGTTTTGTACATTGTTCAAGGTTGATTGTATATAAGATTTGTATCGTGAATCTCTCAATTTTAAGATAAAATCTTATTTCGCATAGTGTTATCTTTTTGTGTATTGGTGCGATTGTTCGCGCGTGAATCCAATAGTTGATTTTGTAAAACTCGATTTTCAATAAACTCCAAAAAACTTTTCAATAAGCTATTCAACCCCCCCAAGCTTATTAACTAATTAGCCATATAGACCAACATACAATTCTTATAGCACTCTAGCAATCTATGACTCAAAGAACAAAATGATTCTAAGAAAAAGTGTTTAATCTTGAAGAATGTATGAACAATGAGGTTTGGAGACTCTAGAGAGAATAGATGCAACTAATTTAATGAATGGGGAGAAATGAGGAAGGAACAATATATAGAAAAGGAGAGAAAGTGCAAATTTTCGCCCGAAAACAACAAGGTGAATCGATTCACTAAATGTGTGAATCGATTCAGATAGCTAAAAGACAAATCTGGAGATAATGAAGATACTATGAAAATTGATACATATCATATAAGAATTGAATCGATTCATAAAGCCCAGAATGAAGAGTGAAACAATTCAAACTATTTTGAATTGATTCAAGGCAAGTCTGAAAGATATTATGATACGATTCAAGCAATTTTGAATCGATTCATATGTGATACGATTCAAAATACCATGAAACGATTCACCCCAAGTCAGAGACTTTGGGTGATATGATTCAACCAAAAGTGACTTGATTCAAAAGTGCAGAAAAATAGTTTTGATAGCAGAAATTAAGTTACTTGGGACACAAGCAAGGAAGAACAAAGAGGAATCACAAGGTATGATGAACATAGTTTTGCTAAACTTACCAACAAAAAAACAACATTTTAAGAAAGCCTATCAACATCAAAACATCATCAAAATAAAACTTAAGACTAAGCAAGCTTCAATCTCCCTGTTTTTTATTATGTCAAACACCATGTTGATGATGTTGGATTTGACTCCCCCTGAGACTTAGCATACAAGAAACGCATGCATGATTATCGCCATCCAATTAGGTGATTATACTGTGAGTCGTGACACCTCCTATTGCCAGTATGATATCTTCTTGGAAACTATGAAGCACATATACCTTTTGGACTAGGCGTGTCACAATGTCCAATATGCATTAGTGTCTGATACTCCTATGACACTCGTACGACACGTGTCTGACAACTCAAAAAATGTCTCGACTAAAATTGTATTTTTTTCCTTTAGTTCGACATTTCTTAGATCTCCAAACTGTGATTTTTCATCATCCAATAAGGTGATTTTGTTTACCATCTAGTGATTTTGTTTTTACTCATATCGATATATCAATCTAATAATCTAGCTTCCTTAAAAAAAAAAAAATGTAATCTAGCTATTACAGCCCAGTCCTTATAAATATTTATAAACAATTATTTGAGGAAAAAAAAATCTCTAAATATTACATTTCTTTCAAATTATTAGATCCATATGTCATTTTAAAAAAATGTATTTCAACTAGTTTGTTTTTAAAAATACATTTATACAATTTAATAATTTAGTGGAGTAATTGTTATATACAATAATTATCTTGCCATATTTTTTTTCACTCAACTACTAACCTTTAATCTGTTTCTTTACAATAATGTTTTCTCTCTTAACATATGAAATGTAAAAATTACCAAAGAAACTCAATAAAATAGCGAAATTATTTAACATATGAAATGTAAAAATTACCAAAGAAACTCAATAAAATAGCGATATTATTGACTATCTGGATTGTAGCTTCATGTCACGGTGCCTGGTTTGATGACATCTTATGAGTGTTAAGAAGACTAACTCATTTATTGAATGAAATTTATATAAGTTTCATCATTTTATGGGACACATAGTTTTGAAGTGTATTATTCACATTGATTTTGTCAAATAAAAGAGTGAGTGTTAAAGAGTATTTAGAAAATATTTGTATATTATTTTTCAAAAAAAATAATTCAATTTTTCATTTTAGTTCTTTTAAAGATTTTCTTTGACTTAAGTCATCAAGAAACTTTTTGTCCACACTTTTTTTTTTTAAGGATTTTTGTCCACACTTTTGATCTTTGCTTTTAAGGTTATGTTTATCTATTAGATTTTTGAATGAGTTTTTGTAAAAATGTTTAAAGTATTATAAGAATCTATCCATTTTTCTAAAACAAAACATGGATTGAATATGCATTTTTAAGCATAAAAAACATAAAATTCATATTTGATTCATCATTTTCATTTGTAAGAGAGAATTCTATAATGTATTAAACATGACTACAAAATAATTTTCAAAATTTTAAATAATACACATCAATAGCTTCAAAACTGACATAAAAAATGATGATGATTTTTTTTAAGGACTAAAAATAAGATATTACGAGGAATAAAGTGAAAGGTTAGAATTTTGTAAGAAACAAAACATATTTAGGGTTTCTTAGAAAAAAGATACATAGATGTATTTGATCAGCTAAAAAAAGAAGGACATGTCATGACAACTCAAGACATTCGATAGATAAGAGGTGAGACAAAAACTAAAATTTAAGTTGTACACTAAAATACTAATATAACATTTTGTTCTGTTTTATTATTACAAGTGCCCTCAGGGCAATTGTTAAGGAAACTAAAAATAACATGTTTTTATTGTATTCAACAATATTTTGACTTTTAAAAAGTTAGATGGATTACTTTTCACCATTTCTCATGAGCACTTTTACATTTCATTTACTTTATTGTTGTTCCACTCAAATTTGGCAAAATGCAAAAAAAAATATTTAACCAAAAATAATCCATAGAGAAGAGAAAAAAACTCCCAACGGGCATTTTAGAGTCACATCCATCATCCCACCCAATTGAAGAACTTAATTGGAGCCATTTTCATTTTGAAAAAGAAATGAAAATGGTCCCATTTTGGGATTAAAAAATGTCCGAAATTTTCCATGGATGGGAACCCTAAGTCTAACCCTTCCTCTTCCGAACTTCTCCGTCAATTTCAAGTAGCTCTTAAACGCCGTCGAAATCCCGGTACCGTTCCTCTTCTCATACTTTTTTATGTTTCTACTTCTTCATTCAGTTTCTGTTGTTAATTTTTGTGAATTCTTCTTTATCAGGTGACGTGTCGCAATCGAATATTATTCGACCAAAGCGTTCTGCTGTTGCTGAAGCAAAGGCTATGAGCAAATCTGAAGACTCTCAAACGAGTTTGGATCAATCTGAGAATCACTCGCTAAAGGGTAGTGTTTTTACTGTTTCTACTATTTTACCATTTAATTTAAAAGTTTATGTGCTGTGTTGTGTTTTTAAAACACTCACATTGGACAGTGTTTTCGTGCATGTTTCGATTCAAGTTGAGTTTGGTGATACTGTGATTTTGTTGAAGATTTAAAATGCAGCTTTTGCGAAAATCGTAGTGGCGTACTGCCAGTACAATATGCATTGTATTTAATGATTTAGTCGAAAATATGGATCGAGTTTCAAATTGAAAGTTGGAACCAAACTAAAATAAAATAAGAAAACTACTTTTTTTTCCTTCAAAATTGATCCAATCCATGAACACTATTTTAATGATGTGTTTGGGAATTGGGTTTTAGTCTTTAAGAGGGTTTTGAGGTGGAAGGTTTTGGAGGGCTAAGTCTATATCTTCATATATGATTTCAATCATCTACCACACTTTTAAGTGAATTTAGAAACATTTTATGATGTTTTTAATGAAAATTAAGTCTTCATATCGCTTTTCATCCAAAACCCAACTCCAAACTTGGTCCAAGGCTTTGTGGGGACCGGATCCTCTCCGGTGAATGGAGGGAGAGGTTCAGTGGAATCATGGCCTTTTAAATTACAAGATTTAATATTAATACTAGGAGAGAGAGGGCATATAAGGGTGTGGATGAAAACTTGAGAAAAGTTCACAGGAGGGAATTTGTTCCCGTATGGGATTTTGGAAGGGAGGACTCTGAGGGGAGGGGAGGAAAGAGAAAGAGGGGGAAACCTTCCACCTAATATGAGATAGTGCTTTTGTAGAGAATGATGACGGAATGTTTATGCTTACTATATTTTTAACTGTGAGAATGTTATAAAAGATGGAAATGATTTAAAGAATTTTTTTAAGCCCTCTAAAACCCTCCTCCAATACATTTTTGAGTTCCTCGTGTAACAGGGAAATTGTTTATTATGAACAAAAATATACGAGTACTGCTATTATGTACGAAACGAAACACACAACAAGCACGTTGATTTAAAAAAAAAAAGGATAAAATGGGCTTTTCACGAAATACATGGATAATGTGTAGTGCTTTTCTTGCTTTTCTTCAGTTCACACTTCGTAACAAATAGTAATATCCAAAATATACCCCCATTCAAGTAGGGGGGCTATTCTCCTTTTTCCTTCCTTTTTTCAAAAGCCCTCCCCTCCCTTCCCCTTATAAGCTCCCAATGGAGCATAAGGTCTGCCTAGTGCATGAGGATTTCATTATTTGGGATCTGGGAAGGGTAGATGTATGCAACCTTATTTCGCAAGCAAAGAGATTGTTTCTGGGATTTGACCCTGTGACATCTTGGTCAAAACTCAGTAAGCTTACTGTTGCGCTAAGGTTTGGACTCAACCTGTGCACACTACTACGACGTTTGGTTTGGCTATTAGACAATCTATTTATGCATTGTGTTAGACAGACTCCTAAAAATGGTCGGTGACATTGCGCAGATCGTAAAACAGTTATTATGCCCTCCCATGTATTTCTGTTCTTCTCTTTCAACATGCAGGGCTCAGTGATGTTAAGGTCTGTGAGTTGGAGAACATATCATCTCACTTGAGTTCACTTGCATTGACAGAAATGGATTTGGCAAGCGGCGTAACTGAAGCATCAACCAGAATCAATCAAGACATGAAGTACAGAACTAGTCAACAGGCAGAGTCTGAAAAAAGCTTGATATCTAAGGGAGGAAAAATTTCTATGTTGCCAAGGAGAACATTAATTTCTCAAGATCATTCAGACAAATTCAAAAACTTTTTAAGCCGACCAGCTACACAATCTTCTATAGTTGGTCCATCTTGCGCGACAACTACATCAGTCCATTCAAGTTCAGCTCCAATGCTGAATTCTCTAACTGGTTCTTCTCATTCCCATCCAAATAGTGCCTCAAATTTGGTTGCAAACCGTTGTGGGAACCTTAATCCTCATCAAATAACTCACGGGGTTGTTAATTCAGCTAATAATTCAGTAAAAGAAACCAATATAATATCAACTGATCAAGCAACTACTGCGGTCCAAGCTTGTAGTTCACTTACTGATGCTGAATTGACGTTTAAGGAGAGCAACTCATGTAAGGAGCAGCAAGGATGCGCATTAAAGGAAACCATCATTTCAAATAATGCTTCCTGTTATGATGATGCGTTAAGTAAAGGAAAAGAGTCTGCAGTTGCTACCAACACACAGCCTGAGGCTCCAACTGTATCTTCAGATGTAAAGTTGGAGTCTTCAAAGTTAGGTAAACCAGATAAAGCTGCCAGTTCCAAAGGACCGTCAGGTGCTCGGAAAAGGACCTATGACCCTGATTATTTTTTTAAAGTTAGTGGCAAGCTATATCAAAGGCTTGGCAGAATAGGAAGTGGTGGAAGTAGTGAGGTACACAAAGTGATTTCATCCGACTGTACAATCTATGCACTTAAAAAGATAAAGCTAAAGGGTCGTGATTATGCCACTGCATATGGATTTTGTCAAGAGATTGAATATCTAAACAGGTTGAAAGGAAAAAGTAATATCATACAGCTTATAGATTATGAGGTACTCTCGCCCGACTTCTTATTTCTGTTATAAATATTACCAATATCAATTTTTGTTAGATATTGTTGCTTTATATCCCTCTTATAAATATCCCCAAAACATATTACATTTTATGGACTCGAGTGCATAAAGTGTTTAGTTGCATTCCTAAAATCAATGAAAGATAATATGTCCTACTTAATAAAAATATAAAATCAGTTGTCCAGATATTAGGAAAACAATCTATAGAGAATAAAGAAATAATGGAAAATCTCCTTGCAATACTGCACTCCCCCTCAAGAGTGAATGGATATTTAATCCATTGCAAGTTTTAGTTTTTCTTATAATCTTTTATGGACAACGTTTTTAGTTTCTTTCTTGCGAGATGTTATTGCCAGAGTTTCTTTCCTCTATCTATATTTCTTTCTTTGGCTTGACACTCCTTCTGCATTAAAAAAATCAGGAATTCTATGCTTGTGAATTTTGCTCAGTTATCCATGTTCTAAGTTAACGTGCTAGTGTGTTTGCATACATACATTTTCTTCTAACTGTATTTATTTATGCTTGACACTTGTGCATTCTTAAAAATCATTATTTATGAAATTATGTTTGTGGATTTTGTTCAGTTTCCGTGTAATAAGTCCTGGTTTGTGGTGTGTGTGTTTGCATACATACACTTTTTTGGGGATTTGAGGGTGTTACGTTAATTTTTTTTGGTTACACTGTTACGTTAATTTAGAAACAGGTGAGATATATGATGTTTTTAATTTTTATGTATGTCACAGTAATGGGCCAAATACAATTATTACAAATATTTACAAATTACAAATAGACATTATTTACAACACTTTTATCAATTTTGTATTTGTTATGCATTTGATTTAAGTCTGTAAGGGTTATCTTATTTTTGTTCTAGTATAATTCATTCTATCCACTCTTGTAATGAATTAGGTGACTGACAAGGCTTTGCTTGAGGGAGTCATGAGTGGCTCCTTCAACAATAAGGATGGTAGAGTCAAGGATGATGGATTTATATACATGGTACTTGAATATGGGGAAATTGATTTGGCTCATATGTTGTCTCAGAAGTGGAGAGAACTGGATGGGTGCAACCAAACCATAGATGAAAACTGGCTTCGGTTTTATTGGCAGGTTTCAAAGTCTACAATTTAACCTTAAAGTTATTTTATCATTTCTCTTACCTGCATGTTGTAGAATTACACTTTGCCTTGTCTGTTCTATCGTTAGAAGATTTTCTGTTTAAATTATCCATAAGAATGTGAGCATCCTTGTCTTTCCAGCTGGACATGTTTTGTTTTTCCTTTACCAGTCTAGTGTAATTTTGGGGTCAAAATTATCAATCTATCTAGTGTAACCTGTAAAGAATTTATCAATCTAGAGGAAATTGTGCATTCTGAGATGTACAATTCTTTTTTTTTTATTTATTTTTTATAGAAATTGTGTACATGGTACATGCCATGATAGAACTTCTATTATTTTTTTAAAACAGTAGTACATAGAGTTCGCGACTTTAAAAAGACCATACATCCCATTGAAACAATTTTACATGGCATCAATAAAAAGCGCATTCATTTAGTCTTATTGATCATCTTTGAAATAATTTTCTCTGACAATTTTAATTTCTTTATTGAAACAACCTCTTTTACATGTGATCAATTATGAATTTTTCCCCTCCATTTTGTTTCTTTGTTGGATAGATTAAAATAGTACGGAAACTCTGCCTAAGTAAATTAGCTAAGACTGTTTGTTGATACCTACAGCAAATTCTTCAAGCTGTCAACACAATTCATGAGGAACGTATTGTGCATTCTGACTTGAAGCCAGCTAATTTCCTCCTTGTCAAAGGTTCCCTAAAATTGATTGATTTCGGTATAGCCAAAGCAATAATGAGTGATACAACAAACATCCAGCGGGATTCACAGGTATTGCTTATTTCCATGTCTTATTTTCTCTATTTGTTCAATTGGTTATAATGTTATTGTTGAAATACATTTCATACTCCGGTTGGGGCTCTAAATTAAACTATCAATAATCTGGAAAGTTTGACTAGAGTTTCTCTTGCATTGTTAATTGTTATTGCTGTGCATGTTAGGGATGTACACAGTATCATTAAGCAACACCAAAAACAAAAAGAACAATTTTATTAACTGTTATTGATAGGTCTATTACAGTTAGTTATGTGGTCAGTTAGTTTGTTGTTGTCTGTTATGTTAGTTAAGAGATCAGTTATTTAATTAGGTTGGGTTAGTTCGATGAAATAAAAAGGCATGTTGCCCATAAATAGGGAGAAAGGATTGGAGAGTGGGCACCATGTTATTCAAGGGATTTAGGCCCTTTTGGCATTTGGAGGTGGGCAGATCCTTTCAGACGAGGATTTGGATTTTAGGGAGGAATCCGGTGAAACCTTGTTCTGAAGAATAGGGACTTCAGAACAGAATCTAGTGCAAAGAGAAAATATAAATTAGCAGAGAGAATTGGAGTTTTAGAGAAGATAGTATTTCTGAAAATGATGGATAATTCCTTCAGTGGACTGCTTGGTCTTGATATAAACATACATGAGATGATACAGTCATTAGCACAAGGGGGAATATTCTAGCAAACTAGAAACTGTCAGCTCAACAATGGCAAAACAGAAAGCTTAATGGAAATTAAATGGGTATAACAAGACCAATGTGATTGAAAATTAAAATATGAAAATCCAGATTATATAATAGCCTAATAACCTGTTACACTATGGAATTAATATAAAACCCTTGAAGAGCTGCCATTATTCTGTAATCAAAGGAATTCTTCCACATTCATTACAATACCAGTTGGTTCTACCAATCAATTATTTAATTCAGACTGTATTGGAGCTAAAAATATTTTAAAATCATCTTAACAGGTGAGGTGACTGTCATTTTCCCAAGCTTAAAACCATTAGCAGATCAATTGCATCCTAATATGTTAAATTTTTACTTAACTTTCTTTCAACTGCTGTAGGTTGGCACTCTAAATTATATGTCACCAGAGGCATTTATGTGCAATGAGAGTGATGCGAATGGGAACATCATAAAGTGTGGTCGGCCATCAGATATCTGGTCCTTAGGCTGCATCCTTTATCAAATGGTATATGGGAGAACACCTTTTTCGGATTACAAGACATTTTGGGCGAAAGTCAAAGTCATAACTGATCCAAATCATCAAATTACGTATGAACCAGTTTCAAATCCTTGTCTTGTGGATCTTATGAAGAGGTGTCTTGCATGGGATCGCAATGAAAGATGGAGAATTCCTCAGTTACTCCAACATCCTTTTCTTGCTCCTCCAGTTTCATCTCATCCTTCTTTGTCCCAAGATCATTCCTTTAAATGGCTGCAACTTATTGCCGAAACCTGTAAATGTGACCGAGAAGCAGTGCAGCTTTGTAGTCAGCTCCAACAGGTGCTTGGTGACCCCTTTTCTTTGATAACTCCTGACACATCAAATTCGCGAGACGGACAGTGTAAGTTGCTGTCCCGCATATCAGAAGTCTGTGTTCAGCTGCATGAACGATTAACAAATTCGGATAGTAAATAAGTAGGTGATGAAGGAATGTAGTGGTTTTGTATTGGTGGTTATTCTAAATTCCTCTAATTTTTATCCAATTTGTTTTCTTCATTATAGTAGTAGCAAAGGAAGTTTTTCGATCATGCTACTTTTCATAGGACTTCAGGTTATAACGTCTCATGTCTATTTCCAGCTATGTAGAGGAGTTATAATGTGTGTAGCAATTAAATCATTAATTGAAGGTTCTGTATATATCAATTTGGAATCTTGTCAAAATTTATGCCTAAAAAATATTACTTCCAACATAGGATGAGGTTTCATCCATCCATGTTTTTTTTTCCTTTATTCTTCATCTCACTAAAACCTTATTTTTCGGCACAAGTTTTATTTTTTATTTTTTACTTACACTAAAAAATAAGTTAAAAGTAATTGGTCCTAATATTATTTCATTGGAGTACACATAAGCAATATTTTGTTTAGAGAAACATGCTTATAATATTTTATTTATAATAATAGTCTCAATACAATTGGGTATGTTAAAATAAACAGCGGGACTAGCAAGAAATGTGGCCCCCTGCAAGCGCATTTGCTTCCGAATTTTGAAATGTTGTCACAGGTAAAATGAAAAGCTTCACGAGTGATCTTGGAGTCAATTTTAAAATCAATATTGTCAAACTCTATATCTCTCAACCAATGCAAAGCATATTATGTAACCCTAAGGCTTCATCTACATCAACCGAGTAAACACAAGTAAAACTTACAACTTTGGCCAACATAAAGATGCCCTCATAATCCCTACACAGAAGCCAATTCCCGTACACATAAGCAATATTTATTGTTAAGTGATGAGACAAAAGTTAACATACTTTCAAATATTAAAGTAATAAACCAAGCGAAAAATTAGAGCGATCAAAACAAAAATTAGTAATTCCACAAGTATCAACACCATTTTTATTTATTTTTTTGTTAAGTAGTCTAGTTGCTAGGTTTACATACATTAAGTATGGAGAAAAAGATAATCCGAATTTAAATCCAAATCCATGTATATTAATGTCTTTGCAACTACAAAATGGACCGTACTTTTAGGACTATCCACAACATATTTAACTTTTTTTTGTGACAAAACATGTTTAACCTTCTTAAAAATACATATTTAACAATTTCTCCAAAATTTAAACTCATTGGAAATATTATATATCTATACGAAAATTTTCCCCTGGGGTGGTAAACTTTCAATTTCAATCATAATGCAAAAGTTTTTCTCTTTTCATTGGGAGGAGTTTGTTACAATTACTCAAAAACTATTCTCAAGAATAACTTGTTTATCTAATAAAACTCAAGAATAACTTGTTTATCTAATAAAATTTCACATGAACCTTATACCAAAAAAATATCACAGAAATCTACTTTTTCATCTTTTAATTTCAAATAATTTAATGAAAATATTGAAAGTTATATAAATTATTTCATTTATTTTTTTTACAATTATATCCAAAATACTTAATAAAAATTCCATTTACTCAATATTTTATTCTATTTTTTTACTTTTTTTTAAAGAAATTTATTTATTTATTTACTTGGTCAAATATTTCAGCACGTAACCGTTTTTGATCCATCACGCAAATTAACACTTTTCTCTCTTTGACACTTCCTTTCCATTCCATTCAATTCTTTTCATTTCCATCACCACCAATAAAATACTCTCTTCTTTAACATGAACCTCACCGTCATCCACGGTTGCGCCACCACATTCCACCACCTCATCACCACCACCGCAACTCTTTCACCACATTAACCAATTATATGCATCCTTTCTGCTGCATCTCCGCAGTCTCCGATCATCAATCTCCCGCTCATCTCTCCATGCCTCCTCTTCCTTCTTCCACCTCCGAATCTTCCTCCGCCGCAATCTCCGCTAACGGAGGAGGTGATTGCAGCCGCGGAAGTCAGCTCGCGGTGGTTCATACGGCGGTTGACGTTAGGATCAACGACCTCGTCGGGAATGGAATATCTGGAATACTTCAGAAATGGGTGAATTATGGTAAAGGATGGAGGCATCGATGGTTCGTGTTGCAAGATGGTGTTCTTTCTTATTACAAGATTCATGGACCTGATAAGATCGTAATCAATCCTGAAACTGAGAAAGGATTCAAGGTTATTGGTGATGAATCCATGCGTATTATCAAACGTAACAGAAATTCTCATCACTCTCAAAATTGGCGTAAGCCTTTCGGAGAAATCCACCTCAAGGTTCATGCATTAACCGTTGTTCTTTAACTCGTTTTTAGTTTTAATTCTGTTGTTGTTTGCAAGAGGAATTTGAGTTTGAATTTTGAATTAATTAATTAATCAATGAGTTATCTACTTTTGATGGAAGGCGTGATTACATTCGATTAAGGGTCTGTTTGGATAAAACATCTTATTTGCAGCATCTAGCACAAACGCTTATGTATAAGCTTTGATAAGCTATATTTATAGCAAAAGATAAAATAAAGTTAAATTGTTTTTGTATATGATATCAGTTGTTTTTATAAGTTATGTTGGAGAACTTATGAAAATAAGTTGAAAGAAGCTTATAAAAATTGTCATAAGCTGTTTTCAGAAGTTCTCCTAAACAGTCGCAAAACTTATGCTGGTTGATAAAGCTCAAATAAGCCAATCCAAACCTAATTCATTTTTTTTACAACTTTTTACCAATGTGTTTGTGTCTGTGTCATATTCGGTGTCCATGTTTGTGTTAGTGCTTCATAGATCTTAGGTTGTTGATTTTTCTTCTGTGTTCTGATTTCAATATGCAATTAGCTATTAATGAATCATATGAGAATGTGATATTAGTATATGGCATGATATATAATTGATCTGGCTCTGAAATTAGGGAATCCGAATTTTATTTTCATAAGATCATATTATCAATATTTATGTGTAGTATTTTACGGGAAGAAAGTTTTGATTGTAGGTTTCAACTATTCGCGAGAGCAGATCCGATGATAAACGGTTTTCCATTTTCACCGGGACAAAGACACTGCACTTGAGAGCTGAGACTCGTGATGATCGAGTGGCATGGGTGGAGGCTTTGTATGCGGTCAAAGATATGTTTCCTCGGATGTCCATCAGTGAGCTGATGGCTCCAGTGGACAATACGGCCGTTTCAACTGAAAAGCTAAGGCATCGGCTTATGGAAGAAGGTGTTAGTGAAGAAGCTATTCGGGATAGTGAGCAAATTATGAGGAATGAGTATGCTGCTCTACAAAACCAGCTTTTGCTACTTAAGCAGAAGCAGTTGGCACTAATAGACAATTTACGCCATTTGGAGGTACATTTAATGAAAAGTAGAACACTTCATGCCAATCAAACTGGCTAATTTTGTTTGATTTCTGCTCTGCGGAATGCTGGTCTTAAATACCATATATAATTATCAGCAAGAAGGCGGGATAGTGCCTTTTTTTTTTCATTTAAAAGAAAGTAGAGAATCGTATATTAGCCTGTACATCTGTTAACTATAGTCTTTCTCCATTTTTTGAGCTGTACATTTGTATGTTCGCAATTAAAAGCCAAAAACTAATGGCTTTAATTAATAATATTCAGTATTCTTTGGTCAATTTGTCCCCCTCTACTTTCCCATTGGTTTTAGGAAACAATTAGTCCTATAGCCTGTATTCAGAATCACTTCTTTACTAATTAGATCCTTCAAATAGGGTTTCGGTGTTGTGGTGTCTCTAAGATATAAATTTTAAATCAGAAAAATGAAGCTCTAGTTAGTGTGTTTATGTAAAGTCTAAATGATCTTTTTATTTTTTTATTTAATCATTCTGATAATTTTTGAACATAACAGCAGCCAAATACTATTTGGAAATTATTCCGTCAACTTATTATGAACAAATTAATGTTAATTGTCTTTATAAAAATTTGTACAAGGCTGAAAAGAGACGCTGCTGAGATATATTTATGGGTTTCGTTTGTTTATCTTAACTAAGAAGTCTTTCAGCAATTGGCAAAATAATAAAATACTGTACCTAAATTTGAATTATCTTATATTATTTTTATCCAAAAATTTCTCGCGCTTTCATAAATAGTTAGGCTGATAGCCCATTATGAGTTAACGTGTTTTGCAAATGCAATTCCTTACCTTGCTGACCACTTCCAATTATTGTCTTAACATTTCTTTTTAAGCAGAAAATGGTTTTCCCTCGTTAAAATTCCAGGAGTGGGTTTTTGTTTGATCCATTTTTTTTTTGTTGCTTCTTTATATTTATTGACATATTGATTAAGGCTAAGATTTTGTTTTCCTGATGTAGTACTAAAATTTATTTGTACTTAATCATTGTAGACAGAGAAGGTTGACCTGGAAAACACTGTTGTTGATGAGAGCCAAAGACAGTGGAATGGCCAACAGGCTTCTTCCATGATGAGGCAGGAAAAGTTTAGTGGTAAGTGGTTGAATATTCAGCCGTTCATAAATTTAAGAACTTTTAATTGTTCATTTTTTGTTTTGCTTATGCATTTTCTTAAAAAACTAGAAGTACTTTCATGCCAGCTATTATATTTAATACACTGATTTTCTATGTACTGTTCCCATTTTCAATTCTTAATCCAGAGGTTAGTGCAAGTGGGTCTGAGGATGATAATGAGAGAAATGATGCAGCAGAGGAAGAAACAGATGATGATGATACCACCTTTTTTGACACCCGTGATTTTATATCATCATCCAGTTCTGTTAGGGCTTCATCCTTTTCTTCAGATGATGAAGGGATCTCTGTAGTTGGATCCGAGGGGGATATAGATCCTTCTATTAGATCTGTTGGGACTAACTACCCCCACGTCAAGCGGCGGAAAAAATTGCCTGAACCTGTTGAAAAAGAGAAAGGTGTCAGTCTTTGGTCATTGATTAAGGATAATATTGGGAAGGATCTAACTAAAGTATGTCTCCCTGTTTATTTTAACGAACCTCTCTCCTCTCTTCAAAGATGCTGTGAAGAAATGGAGTACTCATATCTCCTTGACCGAGCTTATGAATGGGGAAAAAGAGTAAGTCTGGATTTAGTACACAAGTTTCACAATGTTTATTGCTTCAGTGTATTGCTGAAAACAATGTTTCAACTTTTTAAAACCATTGATAATGTTGTTCAGGGCAATACCCTTATGAGGATTCTCAATGTTGCTGCTTTTGCTGTATCTGCCTATGCTTCAACTGATGGGAGAAATTGTAAACCGTTTAATCCATTACTGGGGGAGACATATGAGGCGGAATTTCCAGATAAAGGTTTTCGTTTCATCTCAGAGAAGGTCTAATCTTAGTCTACACAATGATATTATTAATACACAATCTTTCGTTGTGATTATGTTGATTGTATATGTGTTAACAATGTACTATTCGACACCTTAGAACAATTTCATTAGAAGTGAAAGTTTCTTATTGTTGTTATGGAGAGGGGAGGTTGCCATGTTTAAGGGATAGGTAATGCAACAAGCCTTACTATGTCTTTAGCATTATACATTATAATAACCTGTCATTGATGGACTACCAGACAGAATTGAAAAGGTGTGAGCATGTGACTCTGTTATTCGTGATTGTTATATGATGTTTGTATTTAAGTTTTTATTTGTTGAGATTCCCATGCATAAGTAGTTATGTTTATTTGAGTTCCTTAGAACTTCTTGCTCCAGGATGGAAAGGAAACAGTTTTGAGGAAGAACTGAAGTAGAATCCTAGATGAACTTAATTTGATGAAAAGACATTCACGTGGTTGTGTGCTTGAGTTCCATAGAATCCTATAAAATACGATAGATCCTGATTTGTATTTAACAAGTGATATGATTGTTTCTACAAACACTATTTGCATTATGAATTTAAAATACTTATTTCTGCTTCCTCTCAGGTCAGTCACCACCCTATGATAGTTGCATGTCACTGTGAGGGTACAGGTTGGAAATTTTGGGCAGATAGCAACTTAAAGAGCAAATTTTGGGGCCGATCAATTCAACTTGATCCTGTTGGTATTTTGACATTAGAATTTGATGATGGTGAAATATTCCAGTGGAGCAAGGTACATTTAACTTCTTGCACTATTATGTGTTGAATGCCACAAAGAAAATGCTATACCCTGATTTGGTCTAAATTGGAACTGTTCTTTCAGGTTACTACATCAATATACAATATCATTTTGGGGAAGCTGTATTTGGATCACTATGGTACAATGCGCATTCAGGGAAACCAAGAATACTCATGTAAACTGAAATTCAAGGAACAATCTATGATTGATCGCAATCCTCACCAGGTGCTTTTAAATGTTTTACAGATTATGTCTTTGCAACAATTTGACTTTTGTGTAATATAGTACTTGACATGTGATCCTTTATTGTATATGATAGTTTCTAATTGCAGTTTGTCTGTCTTTGCAGGTTCAAGGTACTGTTCAGGATAGAAATGGGAAAACATTGGCTACATTAATGGGAAAGTGGAATGACAGCATGTATTATGTTAATGGAGAATATGGTGGAAAGGGGAAAGGTTATGAATCTCTGCCAGAAGCGCAAATACTATGGAAGCGGAGCAAGCCTCCCAAGTTTCCTACTAGATATAACTTAACTCGTTTTGCCATCACATTAAATGAACTTACCCCAGGATTAAAGGTCTGTGCTTTTACCTGATCTTTTATTGTGTTTCCAATCTGTGTGTTTAGTTTTTACTTTTTATATTTACTTCTTAAAGGAAAAATTTGCTATGTTTTTCACTGTCATCTTTTGCCACATGAGAAAATTGTTACTTGCATTAGGACAGGAACCTTTTGACTATCTCTATAACATGGCATAGCTTTAAAGTTTAAGATATTGTGCATGTACCTGGAATTGGACATTGATTATCAATTTTATTTGAGCATATAGGAAAAGCTGCCGCCTACAGATTCCAGGTTAAGACCAGATCAGAGGTATTTGGAAAATGGGGAGTATGAGATGGGAAATTCAGAAAAATTACGGCTAGAGCAGCGACAACGGCAGGTAGATATTTCATTTTATGTTATGCATTTCATTTGTCTGTTTCACTTGTAGGGTAGCCTTAAGTGTGCGTTTGATCAACATGCTAAAAGGCCAAAAAACAAACGAAAAAAGCGTGAGAGTTAATAATTGGTACACTTTGGTTCCATGAAAATGGATAAGAAATGATGAATATACCAAACCTTTTAGTCTAATTCTATCTGATTTTGTTTTGCTCATAAACCAAGCTCTATATGAGAGGGGAGTGAGTAAGTTACTTAGAAATTCATATCATTTTAGATTTCCTTAAATCTTACTGTCATACAATTAAAGACTAGGAAACAAATTTAGCACTGAGCCATTCCTATAAGCATTACCTTATTGTCTGACCTTTTAACAGAAATGTTTTTGACGAAGTTGTCCATAACGTAGTGTCTCATCCACTCTCATTAGTTAGTATGAATTTCACACGCCATTCCTTGTACACTAAGCAATACTGGTCTACATAGAATTATGAAGTAGTAAATAGGAAATGTCCATAAACGCTGCTTATTACATGGCTAGAGAAGTTTTAAACTTTCAAAACATTTTATACGTTCTCTTAATTCTCAATGTTCTTATTTTGATTGTTTATTCAAATTCAAGTATTTCCACCCTCCATGTGAAAAGGGAAATGAAAGATGTTATTCAGATATCAGCATTGTATTGTCCTTTGTCTGTTCCGCTGGAAATCTACATTTTAGTTTTAAATCATGTAAATATTTTTTGGTCCACTAAAATATGTTTATTATCGCCTAGTCTCTCAAATTTAGTCAGCTTTTATTCCCTCTTTTTTGAGTGAGAGGGACCAATTGCGATCATTTTCACAAAGAGGAACCAAAAGGTAACAATTTTTTGCATGGAGCTGAAAACAATAGGTGCCCTATTTTGAATTACTAAAAAACATCTTTAGGGCTTTTTTAATTTGCTGCAAAGTGCAAACACAGAAATTTTTTTCTTAGTTCAGTAATCAACATTGAGTACACTTGTGAAGAAAATATGAAGAGAAAAACTAATTAGGGGAACACTTTACCATATTTTGCTTTAACTGTAATGCCTTGATCTCTAGCCTTGAGCACATTTGATATATCTAGATGCAACGTTGTAGGGGATCTGCTCTTTGTTTAGCTAGTAGATAATATCAGAAAATATTCAAAAGGTACCTTTGTGAGGTGGGAAATTGGAGCGATAAATATGCTAGTGGATTTCATGTTATATTCCTATTTAATTTTAGGGTCTTGCTAACAAGTGCCCTTAGGGCACTAGTTAAGGATTCTAAATTAGAAATAATTGGTAAGTTTTATGTAAAAAAAGTTACTTTTTCAAGTTCCAATGTGTTGAATGCATCAATTCCAATACAAAATTTCTTCTTTAGGCTTCTTAAACTGTAATAATTATGTACTCAAACTGTAAATTTTAGACAAAGGTCCAATTATATTTGACTACCATGTCTTGTTCTAATGCTACCTCCCAAAATATCTAAAATTAATCTACATGATTTTGTTTTTTTGACAACGGTATGTTTGATATCTATGTAAAACGTTTTTACACCATATTTAACACATGTTTCTGGTCCTTACTGATTAAACACTTCTTTTTATTGGGATTTAGGCTCGGAAGATGCAAGAGAGTGGTTGGGAACCACGATGGTTTGCTAGGGATAAAACAAGCGGTACCTACCGCTACGTAGGAGGATATTGGGAAGCCCGGCAGCAAGGAAGTTGGAATTCTTGTCCTAATATTTTTGGTCAAATTCCTTCTGAGCATCTTTTAGACGAAGGTTCAACTACATTGTAGTTTTTCAATTTTTTTCCCTCCAATTTTTTTACTGATGGGTGTCACGACTGTGATTGCAGTTAAAGTACCCCAATGAGATTCATGATAGTATTAGTATATAATTTGAAAGTTACCCCAAAGAGATTCATGATAGTACATAATTTGAAAATAATGAGCAGGTAATAATATGATTTTGTTTACATTCCAAGTCTCATTGTATACTGTTTTTGTTATTAGTCACCAAAACTAGTAGTTCCCTCAGTTTAGGTTCAAATATTTGTTTTTCTAATTTTAACTTTTACAGTTAATCTCTAGACCTATATGCCTAATACTTTATTTTAGTTTTTGCATATAGACAATGTAAAATAGTTTTACTTAGTGTCCGATCACATTTCCCTATTTAAACATTTGTTTTCTATTTGAAAATGATATAATGATACATCTAAACAGCGAAACCTGATTGAATGTCTGTATTTTCAATGTAGAGCTATTAGGAAGAGAGGAACTTAGAAAGAAAGAAAAAAAAAAGAGGAACTTGAGTTGTTTTCAAATGTTAGTATTCAATTCAATATATAATTTTATTTTATTCCATTTTTTGAAGGGAGGAATTCAATATACAATTTTATCGACCGTTTGTGTCAAAAAAAAATAAAAATTTATCGACCGTTTTGAACTACAATTCCATGTTTTCTATTTAACATTACTAAACAATGTTTTAAGGACAATCGTTAGCATTTTTCCTATAATAACAATGGGCACTGGCCATATGGTTAGTTATTAGTGTAAGCCTCGCGGTGATTGTTTAACTGAGATGTATTTTACCTTTTTTTTTTTTTTGACAAAATGTATTTTACCTATATACTACTGATAGCGAAAGTATTAAATAATCATGACAGCATACAGGTAAGAAGTTGAAAGCTCCCTGCCTCTAAAATATAAACGGCAAATACATAGACCATAGTAGAGCTTCAGTTATCTAGGAGATTTTGGTTCCTTTTCTCTTTCAGTTATTTTGGTGAGTTTTGTCTGGTGGAAGTTTTTCCCAAAACAAGTACATGATGTGCGTAAGAATCACATCATCAGGTTGCTGAAGAAGAGAAAATGAAATGATGTATCTCCTTCCTACTTCTTGACTTGATGTTTCAAATTGACATCTACTTTTTCCCAAAGCCCAAATCTCTGCCATATGGACATACATCTCAATACATAACCCTCTGACCTGAATTCCAATCCCATCAAAGCAACAGCTATTATGGTTCTCAATTCTCCTCATAGGGATGACATGAGTTCCTGATAACTAACCATATCACTTGTGTACCATTGATGTACCAATGTTATATAATATTGGTCAATAAAATTGTGCCACATACTAATGTTACTTTGTAAATGTTTTATTTGATATTTTTTCTTAAAGGATGTGCCACGTGGCACACCTTAATTGATCAATGTTATATAACATTATAGTACACAGTTGTTATCCCATGATTCACAAAGGAACTGGGATTGTACAAATTTGAAAAGGAATTAGATTCTTGTGTTTCTTTTTGTCCTATCAGAGTCTTGTCAATTCCATAATAGGAAGAATATGCAGGGTTGATAGATAATAAGCCCCAAATATAATTTCATCCTGCCATCCACTATTAAAAATAATAGGAAACAAATTAAAGTTAAATATGTTTTAGATCTCCGTAAAGTTTGTAAATATTTATTTGTGTATAAAATTATAAATTATATACATTTTTAAGTTCTTAGATGTATTGTAATACACCTTAAAATTGTTTTCTTTGATTGAAAAAAATTAGTCGAAAGTTAGGACTAATTAGTAGTGAAATTGAAGTGCCAATGAGCAACTTTCATTTTTGTATGGCTATGACCCGATCGGAATCCATCTGAATGATTTATAGGAAAATAATCTTTAGTATGTGTTTGAATTAACTCTTGCTTTGATGGACGTGCGTTTCCATAGCCATTTTGATGTGGTTTTATGAAGCTAAAAATATCAGCTTCTAGTAGACATACGTCTACAATCACTTTTGCCGTGAAGCAAACAAAGCATTAGACACCCGTACACATAATATACACGTTGAAAGAGGAAAAAATTAGAGTGATACAATAAGAAAGTTAGGAATGTCAGCTCATATACACGTTAAACAACTATTTAGTTGACTATTTTTGGGACAATCATAATTTACAAAAAAAAATATGTATTTACACGAAAACTAATACAATAGAGTGATAAAGTAAAAGTAACGTGAGTATGAGAGAGAAAATTGTCACAAAAATTATCTCAAAATGAGTGTTCAAATATCATTTCATGTATATACCTCTCCCATATGGAAATCCAAGATAAACCATCGATCTAAAGTTCAAAGATTCAAAGAGAAGGTGGCTTAACATGTTGCTTCTTGCAAATATCGGATAACACTCGGGATGACATTGAGTTTTCAATGTCATGTGATATTGGTCAATCATAATATCCCACATGTCACCGTTTATGTTAAAATATAACAAAAAAACAAAAGTCTTTATAAAAGAGAGAGAGAGAAAATAAAATCATTTGTCACATTGTGGTTGGTCAATATCACATGACATTGACACCACAATATCACTCAAGTGCTACCTGCAAATGTCATGCTCTAGCTTATCACAATGTGATAAAAATAACTATGGATCCGATGATGGGTTCTTGAAATTTCACTGTAATATCATGCAAGGGATATCTTCTTTTTTTCTACCGGAAACAAGGGATATCTCCCATCTTACAAGTTGATGCATAGGGCTGACTCAACATGATACAGGTTTAAAGCAAATTTTATTATAAATTTTTTAAAGTAAAAAAAAATACATGTAAAAAATAAAAATATTTTCTTGATTCTAATTAGATTTAAACCTATGTCAAAAGGACATGAGACAATCACCTTCGCAAAATGAGGTGGTAAAAAATGTTGTAGTCTATTTTTAAGTCCAAAATTTTGAGCTAAATCTCTAAATTAGATTGTTTGACCCTCGAGCTGGCCCTGTTAATGCATTGGACAATCTATCAAGTTACTTAGACACCACCACAGTCCCAAAAAAACTAGGGCTGATAATGTTTATTAGGATTTTTCTAATTTAATAAGAGATATCATCCGAAAACAATTTAATTTATAAAAAATACACTTCTTGCAATGAATAAGTCCAATCCAAGAATCTAGTAACTTTCGATAGATAATCTATTAGTCGGCAAAGGTAGGTCAGGTGAAGGTAACAAGAGAAACTCTTGTGACTTCCGACAGTCTCACGACATATAGGCCCGTTTGTTTGAGACTTTTTTTTTAAAAAAAAAAAACCTATTATTTTAACTAAAAAATATTTTTTTAAATTTTTTTGTAGTGTTTGTTTAAAATTTTAAAAAAACTTATTTTTTTTTTAAAAAAAAAAATCATTTTTGGCCTTAAAATAAAAAGCTATTCCAAGTAGTTTTTCCCTAAATACAATAAACTCAAGTGTAAGAGCTTTAAATCTTAAAAAAATAATTTTTATGTTTTTTTTTAGAGAGAAAAAATGATTTTTATGTTAGTAAACAAACATAAATAGCTTTAGATTTTTTTTAAAAAAACTCTAGATTCTTATAACCCAAAATCTATATTTTTTAAGTTCAAACAGACGCACACATAATTTGTATCTACATATTGCCATTTTCTTTACTCATAGCCTATATACAGGCGAACCATAACATGTACTTGATCTAAATATCATTGGATCAAGGTCCCAAAGAAAGATTTGAACCATTCAGGATGAATCCAATGATGGTCCTTCTGGTCCTTCAAGAACAGTTGTTCAGGTAATGGTCCAATGACCAAAACCCTAAACCGATCCTATACATAATTACTCATGGCATTGGTCAATATACACTTACTTTTTACCCTAGATACTTCTATCACTCACGAAGCTACCAACTTAACCTCAGAGTGTGTGTAAATACTCACAAAGGTTCTACACTCAAAGTCCACTCTACACCACCATATAAAATTTTAGTTTATGGACCCAATTGGAGTGACAATGATAATTTATTCTTATGGATAAATTATGGATGAAATTGATAGTTTATTCTTATGAAACGGTGGAATTGGACAATGTCAGCTCCTTTCACATTGTAAAAAGAAATCTTACATTAGAGGTTCTCATGTTGTGATGAACTTTTAGCACAAGAAATAATCGGCGTTTTCTCAGGCAATATGGGACCTAGCTTCAATTAGCACTTTCCTAAATCCTGTCTTTTTGGTGTGTTTCTATCCCAAAGGTGTGTTTCAAGCAGCTTCAGTGGGTTATGCTTATGCCACATACGCTCTGTCGTGGGAGTGGTCATGCTTAATTTTATTGTACGACCACTTTTTCTGTTGCTGTCCATTTTCATTAATGAATGCTGCATATCTTTGGTCGTTATTTTTTTTTACTCAATATCTATATATCATGATTTTTTTTTTTGAAACATGATGTTTCTGGATATAGAACATTATGTCGAACAATCTATACTAGTGTACCCGTCAGACAAGGACCTACCTAGACTTGTTTCTTTCGTTTGTATTTGACAGGATTAAGGAGGATTACCCATTTCGAAGGGAATGTATGTCTAGTGAATTTGTAGAAGCTAGGAACTAGGAAAAAAACCACTAAAATAATTATGAAAATGTGTTTCCAGATTCTACGATAAGATTTCTTGAGATTAAATTTCTCGTGGCGCATTCAACCTTAAAAATGTTAATTTGTATTTATTAGGATTAAGTAAATGGTGAAAAATATATCCTTTCAACAAATGGATACGATGATCAATCTAGTATTTAAGTAGGGACGGATCCAGACTTTAGGTACATGTGGAGCTAAAATTTCAAAGAAACGCACGTTATAGCTCAGCGTGAGTTAACTCGCGCTAGTTGGCCGGTGGTTACAGCTCAAGAACGCACGTTTTTTGGACGGTGGTCAATGCATTTTAATGGTTTTTACACGTTTTTTTCCCCAGTTTTTTCACGTTTTTTGACCTCATTAAGTGCTATGGTACCTTAAACCACCTATAAATACCCTCACAAACTTCATCTTTTCTTCAGATTATCTCCTCCCACTCTCTCCCCCTTTTTTCTCTTCTTCTTTTTTGCTTCTATAGTCTCTAGGCTCTTTATACCCCTTTAGGTATATACCAGTGGCTTTTGGGGGAAGTAGTGGTCCGCCGGGTTGGGGAAAAGGGAATCATCCCTTGAGGTAAAATTAGGTTTGCTCCTTTTACTCCCAAAATCTTTTTACCATGGGTAAAAAGAATCATCATGGGGGTATAAAAGGAACCAAATTTAAATTTACCTCAAGGGATCTTGATGTCTTTTTCCCCAACATGACGGAACACTATTTTCTCCAAGAGCTATTGGTATATACCGAAGAGGGTAAAAATTATTTTTTACCCCAAGAGGGTAAAAAGATATTAAGTAGATTAGTGAATTCAAATAAAATATATGTATTGCTTATTGTAATGTTTGAATGATATTAATAAAACGAGAGTTATATTT
>Ga0315914_1001989_pt1 | contig 31258 bp, 13 predicted proteins | sample MpolenodulesMG_FD_203920 | JGI IMG/M metagenome (GOLD analysis project Ga0315914, IMG submission 203920) | Medicago polymorpha root nodule microbial communities from Los Angeles, California, United States - elongated nodules | ecosystem: Host-associated > Plants > Roots > Nodule | place: USA...
GAGGGTGAATCAATCTCCAAATCACTAATCATGCTGCTACACAACAAAGAAGAGAATGAAACCATGTTGTTATGTGATTGTTATGTTGTTGTGAATATTGATGTTAAACAAAGAATATAGGAAGAAGCTAAATAAATGCAAAAGAAGAATAAGAAAAGGAAATTAATATAAAAATAAATAAAACCATTTTTAATTTTATTAATTAATTAATTTTACTGATGATGGTGATTACAGTTGACGACGGACGACGGCGTGGTGGTGAGAAGCGGAAACGCGTGCTATATTTTTGGAGCTAGGGTGGTGATTATGTGGAGCTAGGTTATGTTAAGATGGAGGCCGGTGGTGACGGAGGAGAACGACGGTCGGTGGTGACAGTGATTGATGAAAACGGCGGTCGGTGGCGGTGGTGAGAGTAAGATCGTGATGGTGAGTTGAAAGCATCCAGATAGAGGGACAATACTTGGGTGACCAGATAGAGAGAGAAAATGATGGTGTTCAAGAAGAGCAGTAATAGTGTAATCCAGGAAAATAAAATTTCATTTTAGAGGAAATGCCAAAATTGCCCTGCATTTAAATGGATTACTTAAATACAATTTACCTCCAAAAAAAAAATCAGCCTTTTATATAGTCTCCTACTATAGGAGACCTATTCATGTCTCCTACCGTAAACGGCACCGTTGTTAGATACTCTATTCATATCGAGCATTAATATAAAATTAATCTTTTTTTGGTAGTGAATATAAAATTAATCTACATTAACCGTGTATATTCTATTTTCGATATAAATAACAAAAACTAAATTAAAAAAAGTAAATTTATATCAAACGAAATTCGCAATTTTTAAAATTAAAAAAAAAAAAAAAAAAAGAAACTACACTACATGTGTAACTATCCAACAAAAGTGTACTTTATTTATAATTTATAAAAAAAAAAATCACAAATTTCACCAAATGCTAAAAAAAAAAAAGAACAATAAAATCGACCCACAACATATATTTCTTTCTTAGCATTCTTCCACTTATTCTTTCTCAATTACTTTTTTCTTTTTGAGCCAAACTCCACACATGCTTGCAGCAACTCAAGTCTTCAGTATCCTACTAGTCTGCTATCATGTCCACCAGGAGTACAATTTGTTATGCTTGTCTGCATTTTCAACAACTTTGATCTTTGGTCTCGTACTAGCATACACACCAAAAGTACAATTTGTTATTGTTGAGCCTATAAGAACTTAACCTATTTATTTGCGAGTTTAAATATTGATGAACAAAATTCAGAGCAAAAGAGAAAGGGGATGCAAAAAAGGAGAGAGGAGTAACTCATTTTCTTTGTGATATCCTTCCCCTTTAGAAAACTCATTTGCGCCGTATATATTCATCAATACATTATAAACCACAAAACTTTCACTACAGATCAAACTATCTTTATCATAGAGGTGAACATTTCTCTTTTTTCTTCTTCCATAGTTCTTTCTTTTTCTATTTTTCCCTTTTTCTCTTGGCTAATTATTTTATTCACGGCGTCTTTCCATTTTCTGGTTAATCAAATTTCATTGGTCCATGAGAGTTATTGGTTGATATTATTTTTACCAAACATTTACTTACCTGCGGTTTGGTATAGTATTTAAATATTGATTCTAATAGAAAACATGCAATTCTGCAATTCTAATTGTTGATTCGTTTCAATTTCCTAAATATTACCCTAGTAGGAAATTAAGTTACTTAAATTAAATAAATTTACATTGTAAATCATTTTTGATCAAATATTTTGCTCAAACTATGCTAATACTGCATAATTAATTATTCTTTCATTTTTGTTTTTAAGAATTTCAGCCCTCCTTGAAAAATATTAGTTGGTTTGATCACTACTCAAACCTTTTAATTGTTAATTTTGTATCTTTCTAGGTATGGTCACTTTATTTTCATTTCTTTCTGTAATTATTTTGGTTTCCCCTTTATGCTAAAAAGAGTGTAGGGTTATGCAAATGTTGATTTACTATAATCTTTATTTGTACAATATGAAAAGGCTGCTTCTATCTTGACTTGTCATGAACCTCTTAAGTTGATGCTAATGAGGAGAAGAACATAGAACTCGCATCATAATTTGAGTTCTTGCGCATCATTAATTATCATAAGAGAAATGCTAGTAACACACATTCTAACACACACTTATCAACACATTCTCTTTGATTGGTTAATATTCACATGAGACCCACCAAATGTATATGAGACTCAAATGATTTGGTAGGACCCATGTGAATTTTAACCAATCAAAGGGAGTGTGTTAGAATGTGTGTTGCTAGCACTCCTCTTATCATAATTTGAAGGGATTCTCAACAATTAAAATTTTGAGAAATAGTGGAAAGAACACTCAAGAATACAAAGGTCTGATGATAGAGTTGGTTATTTGAAGAAACAAAGTCGCCCTACATCCACATCCAAATAAATTGAATTCGTTAATGATACTAGCGGCTGCATTTAGCTTTGGGAAACAAATAGATTTTTTCATCATGGACAACTTTGATTTCAACCAATAGGAGAACACAATTTTATTATGAGAAATGCTAACAACACACCTTCTAACACACACTTTTCAACACACTCTTTTTTATTAGTTAAAATTCACATGAGACCCACAAAAGGTATATATTATATAAGACCCACATGATTTGGTGGGACCCATGTGAATTTTAACCAATCAAAGGAAGTATGTTGAAAAGTGTGTGTTAGAAGGTGTGTTGCTAGCATTCCTCTTTTATTATAGTGTTTTGAAACTGAATTTTTTTTTTCTCGGAGTATCTTTTATCATCATTCTCTCTCTTCCATGTTAGGGTGAGGCATTGAGAAGACAGAGTGGTGGTGGAAGATATTTGAGAAAAAACAAACATCCATTCAAATGCTATGATAAAATTATGTTTTTTATTTGATTTAATAATGAAAATCTTACTTGTTTACGATGGAAATGTTTATTACTTTCCAATAATGTTACTGCTCTTGTTGATGAAAACAAAGTTCTTATTGTAAGTATTCAAGCATTGTTTCCTCATCATACTTTATGGATTATTTTTAGGCACTTTGACGTATACTAATTCTTAAATATTGTCATATTGTTTACACCGATATTGCATAAAATTAAACTTTTTTTTGAAGAGGTCAAACTAACCCACCGAAATTGATACTGGGTATAATCAAATCTTAGACTTTGAAAGGATAAAACTAAACTCTTAATCTTATTATTTTCAAATGTTTTCGTATTGGAGTATTTCCCTAAATTCCCTAGAAAAAAGTTCAATAACTTTATTGCATTAGCACAAAAGTTGTGTTTTGATTAAGACTTTGGTCACACTTTGGATGTCAAAACCTCACTCAGAAGGGGAGAATCATTAGTGTTTGGGACAGTGGTTAGGTTATTTAAGCCATTTGGCTATAAGTGTAAACGGTACGGGTAAATTGATGAACTCGAAAAATCAAACTGAAAATTATCTGATTTTTTATGGTTTGGATAAAAAACTGAACCAAAATTCCATTGTCCAATATACTTTCTCCGGTCCTATTTATAATAATTTGACTTTTTTGATTCATTGAGTAATTGATGTATTTAGTCTAGAATATAGACCAAATACATCATTTATACAATGAATCAAAAAAATCAAATATTTTTTGTAAATAGAACTAGAGTATTTACGATCGAAGTATCACTCTAAAACCTTGTCGATTTGTTATCCCCCACCTTTTAACAACTTCCCATTTAGATAAATCCACCCCCACCGCTTCTTCTAATGACCCTACGTCTCTCCACCACCTAAATGCATACCAAGACATATTTAATCGACCCCAACCACTATCTACAAGACCAAGTCCCCGTAATTGGCAACAACTACATCCTTCCACAATGGATGCTCACATTGAAGAATACTCCCCTACTTTGGCAATATACTCAAATTTATTACCTTGATCCTTGTGATTACAAATCAAATTACACGTCAACCAACTAATCTTTCTTCCCCTAAAGGAAATTCCTTTAATTTGCGCAATTTTGCTCCACACTTTCGCCGACATTTTCATATAGAATAAGTAGAAAAATTGAAATTGAATTCAACATGATGTCAGGATCGGTTGTACTTCTAACAGTAATAATAATAATACTACAATAATCTTTTTAATTATTATCAACATCATCCGAGTGGTCCTAATTTTCTATTTAACGCAACAGCTCATCCGAATCGCTCGCCTCCTTGGTCCTCCATAATTCAAGCAAAAAAGGTTCTTAAAAATGGTTATTTTTGGAGAGCCGGTTCGGGTAACTCATCCTTTTGGTATAGCAATTGGAGCAACCTTGGAAATCTTGGTACTCAGGTCCCCTTTGTTGACATGCATGATCTTCAGCTCACTATAAAAGATGTTATCACCAACGACAGTCTTCACACTCAAGCTCTCTGCACCATCCTCCCCTTAGCCTTAGCAGACATCATCAACAACACCCAATTAAGTTTCAATCCTACAATTGTGGATGCCTATGTTTGGCCGCAAAATAAGAATGGAATTTACACTTCAAAATGTGGATATAATTGGTTGCTCTCCCTTCATGAAGCTGACAATCATTCTAGTGTTTCTTGGAATTGGAGATTGAAAGTCCATGAAAAAATAAAGTTTTTAATTTGGCTGGCTTGTCATGATGCTACTCCCACTTTAGCATTTGCTAAATCACAGGAACATGGTAAACTCAGCTATTTGCTCAAGATGCGGTGACCAAGATGAAACATTCCTTCATTGTGTGAGATATTGTAATTTTTCCATCATTGTTTGTCAGAGAATCGGCTTTGCATCTCAGCCTTTCTTCTTTTCCAACTCGGTTACTGATTGGTTACACGAAGGTGCTAAATGCTCCCGAACATCTGTTTTCTTTGCGGCTTTGTGGTGGCTTTGGAAACATCGTAACCTTATGTGCCTCAACAATGAAACCATGTTTGTTACTCGTTTGTGTTGTAATATTTTCAGTTATGCAGAAACCATCAGCATTAGCATGCGCAATCCTTCAAGCGCTCCTGCCCCTGCAAGACTCATTAGATGGGACAGTAACAACCATATGTGCACAATATTGAACGTGGATGGCAGCTGCAATGGTGTTCCTATCCGCACAGGTTTTGGAGGAGTTATTCGCAACAGCTCAGGCAATTTCATATATGGGTTTTCCGTCTTCATCAAGAGCTCTCAAGACATCCTGTTCGCTGAACTTACGACACTCCATCAAGGTTTAATTTTGGCTATCAACTTAAATTAGGGCGATCTGACTTGCTATTCTGACTCCCTACTCACGGTCAACCTCATTAAGGATGATCTTCCTAAGTATCATGTGTATGATGTCCTTATCCAGAACATTAAGGACCTAATCAACTCTAGAAACTACTATCTCCAGCATTCGCTCAGGGAAGGCAATCAGTGTGCGGACTTCATGGCCAAACTTGGAGCTTCGACTGATGACGTTTTGTCTATCCATTCCTCCCCTCCTGAGGGTCTGCAACCGCTGCTAAGGATGGATGAATTATGATCTCTTTTTGTTAGGCATTAGTTGCTTTTTCTGTTTCCTGTTTTTCGTTTTCTTTTTGCTGTTTCTTTGATTAGCCTTGTAACCAAAAAAATAGCACACAACGCTTACCTAGTTCCTCTCCGAATAAAACTAACCATTAATTCTTCATAACATAAATTGGACATTTGCCTATTCGTGGATCATTTTTCATGTAGCTCTATTCATTCTTCCATTGTTCATGTCCTTGTCTAAGAGATTTTCATTAGGAAACTCTTGGTCTAATCAAAACTCTTAGTGAAGGAGTTGAAAAATAGGCAAAAGAATGACCTGCAATGCGGAATGATTCAAATATAAGTATGATGTTTGATTTATCCACTGATGTTTTAAGGCGGTGTTTGATTCAAATTTACTAGATTTATTCCTATGAATAACTTTGCTTTGAATATAAGGATGTGTTTTCTAATCCTAATTATTTAAAAAAAAATGTTTGATTAATATTATAATAAAAAATGTTACACTTGAAATTATTCTCATTTTTATGGAAATTTTATTACCACCCTTTTCAATGGGAATGTTTTTCTATTTCCAAGAACAACACATGAATATAATCTAATAAGCTTGCAACAAATATATAAATAAATATTTATATCATTTTATTTTTAGAAATCTACAAAAATAACTTGAATTTTACGCTTCAACAACTTATTAAGTACAGAAACAACTTGAATGGAATTGAAATGCAAAAAAAGATTGTTAGTGTGTGATAATTTTTCTCATTTTTAATTTGACGATATTAATTTTAACTAAATCTTTAGTCATAAAAATTTGTTTCGTGTATGGTTTTATAATTACTCAAATTAATATATTGTAATTGAACCGTCATCTAAAATTATAGTTTGTTCTCCTTCATCCATAAAAGCGGGGGGGTTAATGTCAAATTTTTTTTACCACAAATTACCCATATAAATTGTTTTCTTCCTTCCCTTTTACTTAAATAAGTGATTTTTACATCTATTTAGTTTGGGAAAAGATATTTATAGCGAAAATATCACTGCGAAAGCATAGCGAACATTTTTTTTGGTAGTTATTAAACTTTGACTGCTCACATATTCTCCATGAATTGTCATGATTTCAGGAAGTGTGCTTTATTTAAATGGTGACAAGTAATATCAGGATGAATTCGAGAAGCAAAACTTCGCTCAATATAGCATAGTTTATCCTTTTGTGATTTCGTCGTCTTAGTGCGACATTATTTTGTTCGTCGTTTTTGTGTGACGTTGTTTGTTTTTCTCGTCTTGTTCAAGTGTTTGTTTGATTCAGATTGTCAATTCAACTTCAATCCGGTGCAGATCCAAGCAATGACTTTGGTGTCGTTAACGTTACAGATCCAGAAGCACGATTATTCTGGAGACTTGAATATAATCATGTTTGTAGGTTTATGTACTTTTCCGTTTTATGCATTAACATGGATGTTATGACTTTGTTCGTAGATTAATCTTTTTTGTTTTTAACGAATTTGCATTGCATCGATGTATTCAATCAATTTGAATGAATGAATATTTTATTTTTAGTCAAGAAAATATATTATAATTATTTTTATGTTTATTTAGGAGATATAAAAAATGATAAATTGAACTAATTGATCACTGACCAAAAAAGTGTCCCACACATAAATTGTATGTGTAACGACTTATTTAAATATAAAAAAATGTTAAAAATTAGTGTCTATAGAAGAGTAGTCTGTTAAGTGACTTAACGTACCATGGGTATTGAAAATAAGTGTCTTTGCTACGTAAATTAAGGTTGACTTATTCTTTTGAATTTGTCTCTCTTACCTACCTTGGTGATTAATAGTTTACTTTGCCTTTTAGTTTATTTGATTCCAGCTATCGGCTAAATCGAGTTATTCACAAGTTTTAATCGAGTTGAATTCGAGCTAAAGAAAAAATTTATGATAAATTCGAGTTAAGTTTCGAGCTAATTTAATTCTTAAGAAATCGAATCGAACTGGATCCAAATTTAATTCGGTTCTACTCATTTCCAACCTACTCATAACAAATCAAATCATAATGCAAGATTCCTTTAAATAGAAATACACCACAAAATTTGAATAATATTATACTAAATGAATTTTATTAATTAACAAAACATATCTCATATCTTCTTTCAAAAAAACATATCTCATATCTCATAATCCCTTAAAAAATATGCTCCTCTGTTCCATTTTAAATGTCTTTTTAGGGTGAAATTTTTGTTCATATTTAGCTATCTTTTTGGTATTTTAAGGGTACGATTTATCAATTATACTTTTTGTCAATTACTTTTATCTTTTTTAATAAAACTAATTAATGCTATCTATTTGGAAAACTAAAGTTTGTTACAAACAATGGTTTCAAAAAGAGTTAAAATTCTATTTATAAATAAGAAAGTAAAAGAACATAATTGAGAGAAGAAAAATAAAAGACTCCATGAATGTTCAAAAGGAAGAAAATTGACAATTGTTTGTTATGAGAGAGAGTGCGCAAAAAAATAGAAATTTGTTGGAGAAAAAGATAATAAGGGTATAATAATTGATCATTATTTGTTACGAGAGAAATATAACATATTAAATTTATAGGGTATAATAGGAAGAAAATGTGCAAAAATACACATCGTTATTTTGGTGTTAATTTTTTTAAAAAACATTTTAAAAGAACAAAATAAAACATAGCAAATATGAAGAGAAAATATGGAAACAAAACAATCCATAGCAAATATGAAGAGAAAAAAGAAACAGTCAAAATAATTCTTTGACTTGAATTATCAGTCAATTAATAATAATGTACTTAACTAATAAGAATTTGTCTTTGAAAAAAGTAAAAAAGAAAAAAGATTGTCAAAAAAATAAAATAGTAATTAATAATTGCTCCATTTAAAATAAAAATAGAAACTCTTATCCTTATTTGAATTTTTATTATTGTTTCTTCCGAATTTCGTCGTCATAACAGGTGCGCATTAATCACTTTGCTTGGCACTCACTCTCTGCAACTATTTCAGATTTTCCAAAGTCAAGTTACATTTTAGGGTTTCGTTTATTTTCTTCATCTCAGATTCATTCCATTCAATTTCGGATTCAATTCAATGCTTATATAGGTTGCTTTGTAAATTTCAAAACCAACAAATCGAAATTGCAGATCCGAATGAAGAAGTGAGTATTTGAATTTTGACGGTTCAATATGTCTGAGAATAATCACTTATCGGAGCAGATTTTGGATTCGGATTCTCAATCAAATGGGGTTAATACCGAATCAAACATTGATACTTATCAAAATCAGGTACATATTCCAAATAATATATATGTAATTGAAATTGGGATAATGTAAGCTTTTAATTTTTAATCAATTAATGGGACTGGGTGAAGCAGGTAACACATGTTGATCTCAAAGATGAAGTTTTGGGAGAATCTGAAGATGTAAAATCTACAGAGGATAATATGTTTGTTGATTGCCCCGACGAGCTAATCACGTTCGACGGTAAGCAAAAGGAAGAAGAAGAAGCTGTAGCTGCTGATGAAAATGAAGAGGAAAGTCAAATTCTGCATCAGCAACAGAGTCATTTCGTTGAATTGAACAATGGCGCAGCTGGGGAGCTGGAACAACTGCGGGTTAAGTTGGAGAATGCTGTTGCTGAGAAAGAAAGTGTTGTGAATGAATATCAGGTGTGCTAGCATATGTTAAAGACTTAAAGTTTGTTTGTTTATTTTGTTGCCGAGAAAGAAAATTTTGTTAATTTATTTATTTTGGTGATATTCAGGAGCTTTTATCTGTGAGGGACCGCGAGATAGAGAATCTAAATGAAAAGGTTTCACAATTAATGATATCGAATGAGAGCCTGCAAGCTTCATCGGAAGCCCAGCTTGAAAAGGATGGTGACATTGATAATATGATAGATAGGACGATATCCTCTCTTGCAAGTGTTGTTCATCAAGGGCAAGTATTGGATGAGTCTAGAAGTGGGAAAATAGTGTATATTGAGGAAAGCACTGCGCTTTTGATTGAAAAGTATAATCAAATGCTTTCTGATATTTATCAACTTGGACAGTCATTCTCGGAGGTTGGCTTGGATACTAGTGAGCAGGAATATGGAAACATACTTGTTGGTGCTCGTGGTGGGTTGCTGGAGCTCAAGAGAAAGGAAGATGAATTGATTGAAAAGCTGTCTCATCTAGAAGGCGAAAATCAGAAATTGGTAGAAGAGCTTGACAAGGAAAGGGTGGTGATAGGGACATTGAATACTGAGCTTGGAAATATAAAAGTAGAACTTGAACAGGAAAAGGTCAAATCTGCTAATACCAAAGAGAAGCTTAGTATGGCTGTGACAAAAGGAAAGGCATTGGTACAACAGCGAGATTCACTAAAGACGTCTCTGGCTGGTAAATCCAATGAGCTTGAGAAATGCTTAATTGAATTGCAGGAGAAGTCAGCTGCACTAGAAGCCGCTGAACTTACTAAAGAGGAGTTGGTCCGGAGTGAAAATATGGTTGCATCCCTGAATACTTCACTACAACAAAATAATTCCATTTTTGAGCAAGTAGAAGAAATTTTGTCTCATGCCGAACTTGATCAGCCTGAAATGCTTGATTTGCCTGAGAGACTTCGATGGCTTGTGGATGACAGGAATAAACTGCAGGGTGCCTTCCTGGAATTACGCAAAGTGAAGGAATCTCTATCTCTACTGGACTTACCAGAACCTGTTTCATCATCTGATCTAGAATCACAAATGAACTGGCTTATAGATTCTTCTCACAAGGCCCGCAATGACATTTATGTTCTACAGGAAGAAATTTCTACAATTAAGGAAGCATCCATCAACTGTATTGATCATTTGAGTATTTTGCTTTTGGTAGACTCACAGGAAAAAGATTACCTTCAGTCTGAATTAACAGATTTGAGGTTCGAATGTGGAGAACTTGTTGGCAAGAACCATCAGATTTCTTTGGAGAAGGATCAGATCGTGAAAATGTTAGTAGATTTTTCTGGTCTAAACATGGAAGATGAGGGAATTGATCAATTCTCTTCTAACACTTTGATGATCATTGACTTATGCTTTCAAAAAGTAAAAGGGCAGAATGGTACCCTCACCAGAGCATCTCATATTGATCCCGAATTGTTTGAAAGGGTTCAAAGTCTTCTGTATGTTAGGGATCAGGGCTTAAACCTCTACGAGGATATACTGGAAGAAGATATTCTAATTAGATCAGATGTGAATAAATTGGCTAATGATTTAAAAGTGGTATCTGACGAAGTTATAGCACTGAAAGAAGAAAGGAGTTCTCTGCTGAAAGACCTTGAACGATCAGAGGAGAAGACTGGCATGCTTAGGGACAAGTTGTCCATGGCAGTTAAGAAAGGAAAGGGATTGGTTCAAGATAGGGACAATCTAAAAGGTCTTATAAACGAAAAAAACTCAGAGATTGAGCAGTTGAAGGTTGATTTGCAGAAGCAAGAATCTGTAGTTTCTGAATACAAGGATGAGATCAATAGATTGTCCAGTGATTTGGAAAGAGATAGGGACAATCTACAAAGTCTTATAAATGAAAAGAACTCAGAGATTGAGCAGTTGAAGGTTGATTTGCAGAAGCAAGAATCTATAGTTTCTGAATACAAGGATGAGATCAATAGATTGTCCAGTGATTCGGAAAGAGACAGGGACAATCAACAAGGTCTCATAAATGAAAAGAACTCGGAGATTGATCAGTTGAAGGTTAATTTGCAGAAGCAAGAGTCTGTAGTTTCTGAATACAAGGACGAGATCAATAGATTGTCCAGTGATTCGGAAAGAGATAGGGACAATCTACAAGGTCTCATAAACGAAAAGAACTCAGAGATAGAGCAGTTGAAGGTTGATTTGCAGAAGCAAGAGTCTGTAGTTTCTGAATACAATGATGAGATCAATAGATTGTCCAGTGATTTGGAAATTATTCCAAAGCTAGAGGCTGATCTTTTGGAAATAAAAAGGGAAAGGAATCAGTTTGAACAGTTCTTGATGGAGAGCAATAACATGTTACAGAGAGTGATGGAGTGCATTGATGGTATTGCTCTTCCAGTTGATCCAGTTTTTGGTGAACCTATGGAAAAGGTGAAATGGCTTGCTGGTTATGTCAATGAATGCCAAGAAGCTAAGGTACATGCAGAGCAACAGTTGCAGTTGGTAAAGGAGGAGGCCAGTATACTTGAAGCTAAATTGGCAGAAGCCCAAGAAACTGTAAGCTCCCACGGGCAAAGATTATCTTCTTCAGAGGGCAGTGTTTCTCAACTTGCTGAAGAAAAGGCAGAGTTAGAACACGAGAAAGAAAAAGTTGTGGAAGAGTTACAGAAAGTTAAAGAAAAAGTTGCTGAAGTTTGCAGTACTAGTAAGTCACTTGAAGACGCTTTATCACAGGCAGAAAAAGATATTTCTGTTCTTTCCGAGGAGAAAGAGCAGGCTCAAGTATCTAGAGTTGCTGCAGAGACAGAGTTAGAGAGAGTTAGAGATGAAGCAGACAGGCAGACAAGAGAACTATCAGAGGCCAGCAGTACCATAAAGGATCTAGAAGTTGAACTATCTCAGGTTGAGAGTAAGGTGAATTTATTGACTGAAAAGAGTAATGCTGATCAAGTTGTCAAGACTGAATTGGAAAATGAATTGAAGAAGCTGCAAGATGAAGCAGCAAATAATGCTAGCAAGTTGGCAGGTTCCTCTGAAACTATAAAATCACTGGAAGATGCATTGTTGAAGGCGCAAGATGATATTTCTACCCTGGAAGATGCAAATAAAATTGCCAAACAGGAGATATCTTCGCTCAGTTTAAAGTTAAATTCATACATGGATGAGTTAGCTGGAAAGAATGGCAGCTTAGAGAACAAGTCTCTAGAGCTCATTGGATTCCTTAATGATCTTCAGGTGGTTATGAAAGACGATACTCTATTTCTTAGGATAAAACAATGCTTTGAGAAAAAATGTGAGACCCTGAAGAATGTGGATCTCATTGTGAGGAAAGTAAGAAACCATATTTCCCTGTCCGCTAAGGATTCTGGAGGGCACCTTGAGATGGAGGTAACATTCTTACTATCCTTTTTTAGCCAGTTATTTTCTCAAGTTGTGTATTTGATACTGTTTTGATTTAATCTACATATATTTGCCATCTAAATCTTTCAACCACTTTGATATGTTTCCACAAATAATTAGAAAAGTCTGGTGATTAATACATAATGATTTGAATTATGTACTCAATCCCATGAAAATTACACAGGGCTTCTGGGATCAAATATGTGTTGTTCCCAATGCTTTTGGGTCTGTTCAATTATCCTGTATCACTCTTATAAATATTTTGATTGTATATGTGATGTTTTTTGTTCCAGGAAGATCCACCCATGAGAAAATCATTTTCAGATGGCCTTGAAAAATTTGAAGTCGAACTGGACAACAGAGAGATTAATGGAATTGATATTGACACCATAATTTCATCATTTGGAAAGATTGTAAAAGGATTTCAGTTGAGAAATGAACATATTGCAGATAAGTTTGATGAATTTTCTGATTCTATTGATGCTTTTATTTCTCCTCTCCATGGAAAACTACTGGAAACAGAGTCTAATATAATGGCTATTGTTGAGCACGTGGAAGTTATGAAAGAAAAGGCAAATAGCGTGCCAAAGTTGAACGAAGAAAAGGATAATATTATTGCTACTTTAGAGAACGATATCAGTTTATTGCTGTCTGCATGCACTGATTCTACCAGTGAACTTCAGAAGGAAGTTCACCAAAATCTTGGGCAACTTGGCTCCACTTTTGAGGTTGAGAAGCTAAACAACAAAGCAGATGAACAAGTAGAACATCATAAGAACAACAAATATGCAGACGCTTCAAGAAAGTTGATAAATGCTTCTGGAGAAGTTCAAACTTTGATTAGACAGTTCAAATTTAAAAGTGAGCAAGTAGATGCAACAGTTAGAGATTTGCAGACCAAATTGAACGAAACAACTGTTGCTTTTGAATTGGCTACAAAGGAGAGAGACTTAAATAAGAACAAAGTTTTGCAGTTGGAGTCTGATATTCAATCACTCGAAAATGCATGCACTGAGCTTAAGGATAAGGTAGAGCATTATCATGTCCTAGAAGAAAAATTAAAGGACAAAGAGGCAGAGATTTCATCAATGCACAGTGCTTCGTTGGAAAAAGAAGGTATAAAGTGTCGAAATTTGTTTTGACCTAACCATGTTGAATTTATTTTTAACGTGCATTTGTTGATTTACTTTTTTATGACTAGATTTTCCTTTTTGCATTGGCAGAAAGCTCCATCCTTTCGACATCTCAGTTGAGAGATATCTTTGACAAGATAGATAGGATTGAAATCCCTATTGTAGAATCTGAAGATAGTATGGAGACAAATACTTCAGACCCTGTGAAGAAGCTCTTTTACGTTATTGATAGTGTTACTAGGTTGCATCATCAAATAAATTCTCTATCTCATGATAAAAAAGAGATGCAATCAATCCTCGAAACTAAGGCCCTTGAAATTAAGGATCTAAAGGAGGAAGTTAAACAACTCAATAGACACTGTGAAGACTCAAAAACGATCAAGAATGAACTGTCTGAATTGACCTCTGTCTTAGAAAATATAATAGATATTTTGGGAGCCAACAACTGGGTTGTAGATAGACAATCTAAAGGTTTTAGAGAAGTATTGCCACCATTGGAAAAACATATCACTGCCATTCTTTCAGAATCTGAAAATTCAAAATCTAAGGTCCATGAACTTGGTATTAAATTAGTTGGAAGTCAAAAGGTTATTGATGACTTAACGACCAAGGTTAAATTACTTGAAGATTCAATTCAAGATAGGATTTCTCAGCCAGAAATTGTCCAGGAAAGGAGCATATATGAAGCACCCTCATTGCCTGCTGGCTCCGAGATAACTGAAGTTGAAGAGGTGTTATATTTTAACCGTTTTCTTAGCTTAATTTTTTTACATGATCCAATATCAGGGTCTACAGGACCATTTCAATCTAAATGTTTAGTTGTTGTTACATTGAAAATAGAACTTATTTCATATCATTTTTTTGTGCCATTATATAGATAGGTCGAAGTGATTGATAGTTGACAGAAATACATCATTTAGATATGTTTGTTAGTGCTTTATTTTATTCCTGGATTCGAGCTGATGATTTAGGAATTTAGCCTTATATTGGAACTTTATTTGTTTCCTGGTTTATCACACTCTTGTTTTATCTGTTGCTAATTTATTATGGTGCTGCATTCTCAAAGTTGAAATGTTTTTTTTTTTCTCTCTAGCTGCCAAAAGAAAATATCGAAGTGATTAAGTGTATTATATAAAGAGTTTGCTTTTTTACACAGGGATCTCTTGGCAAAAAAACATTATCTCCTGTCCCATTGGCTGCTCACGTGCGAAATATGCGAAAAGGATCCAGTGACCATCTTGCTCTTGATATTGGTGTGGAGTCTGATCATTTAATCAACAGTGCTGATACCGATGATGATAAAGGTATTTACTAGTTTCTCATCACTGTCAATTGTTTGATTTTAAAACTTGAATACTTAATTATAGATTACTTTGCAGGTCATGCGTTCAAGTCTCTGAACACTTCTGGATTTGTACCGAAACAAGGAAAGCTCATTGCAGATCGTATTGATGGAATCTGGTAAGTTGTTATTTTCTGTATATCATTTTTACCTTTGGTAAAGTAGCAGTATTTAAAATTGCCTGTTTCAGCATTTTAACTTGTAACCGTGTAAGCACTCTTCAAATTTACATGGCAAAATAGATGTTACTTATTTGCAATGTTGAACCCAGATGATCTAAAATCCTTAAGGTGGTGTTTTGCCTAGAATCTCAAACAACTTAACTCTAGACTTGAGATGATGTTTAGTGGCAGGACCTAGAAGATACTTGCACTCACTGGGAAAGATCCTTAAATGGAACATGTATAAATATAAATGTATAGATGTACTAGACTATTAAACTGATGCATGGTATGTTATCATCCTTGGAATAAATAAATTGTAGGCTTGTTTAAGAACATTGAGTTTCGAAGATGATTCAGGAGTCGGGACAAATAATTTAAATTAATTTATTGGTGCTTGTTTAATATATTTGAAGGTAAAATAGTAGAAAACATTTTATTTAAACAACTAAATGTTGATGATTTAGTAATTTCATCATTATTATATCAATGCTAATAGTTCCATTAATTCAATTTAAATACCTCAAAATTTATACGTATTATTTATTTATCATGAAAAATTCAGTCATTTACCGTTAAATTTTATAATGCTACCAAACACACTTATGTTGGGTTTGATTTCTTTATGCAGGGTATCCGGTAGTGGGGTTCTTATGAATCGTCCCAGAGCAAGATTAGGACTCATTGGCTATTTGCTAATCATGCATTTATGGCTACTGGGGACAATATTGTAGAAAAATTGTGCACTAAGCAATCTGGACTACTCAACACTTATGTCCTGCATCTGCAGATTGTAATGTAGATAGATAATAGTAAATGTCCTTTTGCTTCTGAATGAAGCCTACCCTGTTTTTTCTCTAGTCTCATTAAGCCCTCTATTAGTTCTCTGCAGTCACATTTTAGGGATTCAGAGATTATAGTTTTCATGTCTGGGCTCAGTTTTTTATAGGCTTTTCAATTATTTTATTTTATTTTAATTGCAATTCTTACATTGTATTTGCCCTACATTTGTTTCAAAATTAAGGGATGTGGTAGGTAGGAAATAGGTCGATGAATTTTTTTACGTTAGTATAATAAAGTTGTAGAGATATTTTAAGAGTGACTCATTTCTATCTCAAGCAATGAATAAAAACATACTGAAACCAATTGAAGATGTTTGTTTCAACTTTCAATGATGCCTTTGAACTTGAAGCATAGGTATTTCACATCGACTTAGAAATATTTTATCATTTTTTAAGTTTAATTTAAACAAGTACTTTTATCTTCCACGTTTTATTTATATATATTTGTTCAACATAATTTTATGTATATCCTCTAAAATAAAAACATATATACATCAAAGTACAGATTATATTTTCCTTCTTTTATATAAAAATTAAAAAAAAGGAGTATTAATTATATTGATTAAGCAGCACTGTTGCCACCTTTTGCAAGAATCTTTGAATTTTTTTAATTTCTGTTGACTGTTGTCCTAATTATATGGAGAATATGTTAATTTATTTACCATAAATAGCTAACGATGACTTTTTAACGGAAACAGAGTGTTATTAGAGGGTTAATATTGTTAAAAATGTAGATTAAAATAGCTGTAATAACAGTATAATAATATTAATGTAAACCCAACAGCTAGTTTTCGCTGCAGTTTGTTTCTCATTCTGCTGCCTTTGTATAAAATTCAGCTTGTATTTCAGCTTTTTCTTATTCAATTCCACCTCACCCCTTTTATTTCTTTTTAATAATTAATCTCCATTCGTTTTATTCATAATTATAACAATCTTGTTAGAATTTCTGGTTTTGTTGAATATCATCAAAAAGCAGCTTCAATCTTATGGCTTCGGTATGATCTTTTTCCCTCTCCATCTTTTTCAATTATCATGCAATGCATGTTGGTTTTTGGTTATGTCATTTATTAATTATTATTCTCTTTTAAGAACAAAATAAAGCCTCATTGAAGGAATGTGTATTGAATCCGTATTCAATCATTCTTTTGTTTAACATTAATCCGATTATTGAATGTCTTTTTTTTCAACAAGAAATTGTTAAAGAAACATGTTTTTGTTCTTTCTATGAAATTAGGAAAAATATTGGCTATATATTATTTTAATTATTTGGTGCTGCTTAAAGCAAAAGTTAACGTGATGTCTAAGCAACTAATGTGAAATCGGAAAGCTTAGTTTTCAATCAATCAATTGTTTTGGTATTGATGACACAATGTATGTGCAGTATGCAGAACAAGATGGAAAGCCTCTACCCAAATTTGGGGAATGGGATGTAAATGATCCATCCTCAGCTGAAGGGTTTACTGTTATATTCAACAAAGCCAGAGATGACAAGAAAATTGCTTCTGCATCTGGAAGATTTCCTTCACAACGAAGATATGACTCTCGTACCGGTCGCACCAACGATAATAACAAAAATTTAAAGGCTTCCTCAAAGGTACCTTGTAGCAAACTTGTATAATTGATGACAATAACCAATTAATAAATTGTGTTAGATTATTGTGAAGCTGGGTGATTTATTTACAATTGGTTTTGTGTGCAGAAAAAGTGGTTTTGCTTTGGCGCTTAGACGATGATATAAAGATGAATATGTAGTTTTTGATGTCGGCATATGTGACTACAATTAATCTCATCAATACAAGGCAAAAGGGAAGAAACAAAGAATGGAAAAAATACTTCAGCTTGCTCAAATCATCGGTGTAGCTTCTAGGTGTTGATTTTATGCATCAAGCTACTTTATTATACTCCTAAGCAACATCCAAAGTTTAATTGTAAATATATACGCTAATCAATTCAACATTTTTGGTATATATTGCTTTGAGAAACAATGTCTTTTTATTTGTTGCTTTCTTTATAATTTTGTTGATGATAGTATAATGTAGTACTATTTTTTTTCTTCAGGAAATTGCTGATGATAGTATAATGTGATGTATTATAAAATCTTATATAGGAGTAAATGTTAAAATCACGACCAATATCTTTCTGGTTCAACGAAGACAAAATGGGATTAATTTAAACCAGAAGCATATATAATGTGTATTAATGTTGACTGCTGACCAACTATTGTTGATTTTTTTTTTTGACAGCACTTGTTCGTTGAAAGTTGAATATACACAGAAATAAATACCCATATGCATGACCTTATGACGTACTGATAGTAGTAGTTCTATAAACTAAACTAGATTTTTTTATGAACAAACTAGACTAGATTTAGCGATGCTGATAATTAAATTCCTAACTCGTGGGCTTCTAGATGAAAGACTTTTCTTATTCATTTTCATTAATCCTCTTTTGCTTTATAATATTAATTAATATACAATCACGTCATTTAATTGTTTTTGATTGATAGTAGAATGAAAAAAATATTTTTTTTTCAGAGGAAGTATATGAAATAATTTTATATAAGCTAATTTGTTGAGTACAAATACAATATAAGTGGAATTTTAATGGTATCCAAAATATACAATATATAATTTGTAACACCCATACTAAAAGTATCTAGAGTATTTAACATGTGAGTTAATTACTTAGTATTGGATACATTGATTTCAAAACTGAATATTGGCTGAGATAATAGTGTACACAGGTCTCGAGTGTTATGTCAACATATCTGGTACATGAAAGTACATAAAATCTGACTGAATGATACATATACTAACTGACTAGTACATGACATCATTTACATAACAACTGAGTACATAACAAAACGAGAGACATAGACACTAAATCCAGCGAAAGCACGATCCGTCGGTGGCCTTTCCTTACCCTTGTTGCGCGCTACCTGTGTACCTGAAGATAAATAAAAGGATTGGGATGCGACATAATGTCTCAGTGAGCTCCACCTATCCTAGGCTATAGGCAATATCGGGGGAAACCTACAATTGTCATCTGTCTACACACAACCCATTTCGGTTGATTATACGTACGTGTGTGCTCTACATACCTGAACGATCATGAAACTAAGATCGTTATTTGAACTATCTAACATATTCCTGTAAACTGGACGATCGAGGGTAAACTAAGATCGTCATCTGTGTGCTATAATAATGTTTGTACAACGCTAAATTTGATATTTAATAAGATATCCGTCCTATGTTCATTGCAGATTTTATTCATAGGTGCGGATTTTTTTACCATCCATATATGTTTACCTTTGTAAGAGAGTGTTCAAACTCACTATAGCATCCCTCTACGACAACTCTCTAATGAAGAAGTCTTGTGAGTATAGTAATTTGCGCACATGTATCCGATTTCTCTAAAATAAGCATTTCGCTTTAAATTATAAAGTAATTAATATCTGCCGTTAATTAACAAATTAATGGTAGATATTATACGTATATTATAATAAATCATGAGTTTATTTGAATAAATAATAACGTTTAATTTTCTTACTTTACGCTTTACTCACTTTAAAATATTTAAGTCTCATTATTTAGACACATATTTGAGAAAAAGATAGAAAGATAAAACAAGTTAATTAATCTACAATGTATTTTTCATTACACATTTGATTGGAAAAAGCATTAAAAAAATGGTTTGTAAGTTTTTATTGAAAAGCAACAACTATTTATTAAAAATTTATATATTTAATATAAAATGTACAAGTTTCAAAGCAAAGTTATTATTTTAAACTTTCTACCATGTGCAAATTTGCACATGATAGAGAAACCTTTTAAAAAAACACACACAAGAGGGTTTGATATTCCGGAGTTAAGCGAAAAGTAAATAAAATTTGATTAATTTCTTTTTCACAATTAAACTCAAATAATTTGGAGTAATAATCACTTTGATCTTTGAAAATGTCTAATGAGTAATCAAAATAGTACCTCAATGTATCGAAATTTTTAAAATACTCTCTGATTGTGCATTCTCTTAATCAAAATAGTATGTGAGGCTAAAACAATCTTTCAATACTCACAATAACTCTTTTCATATAAGGAATGAAATGACAATAAATAATAACTTATAAACAACACACTACTTTTTCTTTTTGAACACTCCTAAATCATAGGCAAATACAAGTGTGAAACAAAAGAGCACGTGGAAGTGTTGTTGACTAGGAAAACAAAGAAAGAACAAAAAAAACAACATTGTCTGTCAGCTAAGATTGAATGCAACAAACAACCTGATGAACAGAAACTGAATCTGCTGCTGTTGTACCTGAGTCAGATGAATGGCGAATTTGACGTGTGCCGTTAAAGGTGGCTGTCCCACAGATTATGTAGCTGTTACCGTTTCCATTCTCTCCTTCATTCTGTAAGCTTCTCTCTTTCTTTCTTTTTCTGCCTAGTTCACTTTCTAATCTAACATGTTTGATAGTATGCCTCTATGAATTTTTAGCTTAACAACTTCTAATCTTACTTATATTTCCTTCCCCTCTTTCTTTTTCTTTCTTTGATGATTTATGTGATTCAATTATAGATTAGTGTGCTTTACTTTGGCCTTTAGACCGCTTATTCAATAGCTACTTATGATGACACGTCACGCCGATAATAATCTGAGAAAATTGAATAATTGAACATAACCACATGTGTCGGTGTCTGAGACTGACACATGTCGGACACCAGACACGCTTATGAACATATCATCAACTATTATGTTAAGCTCTTCAAAACAATTACCCAAGTGGATGTGTCATAAGTTCAAATAAGCTCTTCCAAACCCCCTTAACCTTATTGTTGAAGCATCATTTGTTTTGAAATATAAATTGAGCGCTTAATCTTATGCATACTGTATCGGTAATGGTTGGTTTCTATCTGTCAGGCTTCTCATATGGTCAATATTTCCCTTCATAGTTCACAAGGTTCCTCGTACTAAAGGCAGTGGTTTCTGGATACCTGTAATTCAAGTTGTTGCCAGCTTCAACCTTCTTCTATCAATTATGGTAGAAAAAGTTATTGACTTTCTATGAAAAAAATAAACAATATTTGTTGTTCAGTCGTTACAGTAGTAAACACTCAGTATCGCCCTGTTTGTTTTCATGCTTGGCTATGTATATTTTTTTTTAATGCAGATGTCACACAATTTCTTCAAATTTGAAAAGAGCCACTGGTGGCAGTCATGTTACTTGTGGGCAGGTTACCTTCTTGCCTTCTATTCTATGCTTCATATTTGAACATATGAATATTTGTTAATTGTTAGCATAACCATACTTTGTGTTTATTTCCAGTTTGGGGTGAAGGTCCATTAGGGTTTGGTTTGCTGTTGAGCTCTCGCATAACACAAGCATTTCAGTTGTATTTTATTTTTGTCAAGTAAGTGACTACTTGATATTCAGTCGTTAGGCTCTATAGCTTCCAGTTGCTGCCTTAGATGTGGCACTTTTGCCAAGTACTTAATTTTATCATTGGAATTAATTAACCATCCCACGCCCCTTCAAATTTCTACCTCCACCCCTTTTTTGCGGTGCGAAAATATAACCCTTCATTTTCTTTTTGTGTATTTTGTAGCTTTTTATTTGTACTCACCCCACTGCTTAACAAGTGCTAAATGAGTTACCGTCCACCTGTCAATTGTGTGCTGAATTAAATTTCTTTACTGCTATTTCAGGAGGCGTTTACCGCTGATCAGATCATTCCTTTTAATTCCACTTATTCTTTTGCCCTGGATTGTAGGTGCTGCTGGTAAGAATCTTAATTTTAAGTTACCTTTTGCTTTTGTTTGTGTTACATAGACTTTGCTGCGGGAATAGACGTGGCTATAAATTTATCCATGTACTTTAATGTTTTTTCGCCTGTAGAGTTTGCATTTTTTAATCTAACTTTATGTAATATATTGTGTTCTTTTCAAAGTTTTGATGGACATTGTCTGAGTAATTCATTTTTGAAATCTTTCTGCAGTATGTACTTAGTATTCGCAACATTTTGTGGAATTTCTAGAAATGATTGTCAGAACTCAGAATCCCCCTTTGCCTAGCTTAAGTTGCCATGTTGCTGTATTTATTTCTAATGAAGCTATTAACTTTTTCTCCAGTTATCCATATAAAGAAGCCTCTTAGCAATCGCTGCCACATGTCAGTTCTGTGGACCATACCAGTTGTTTGCCTTCATGCGTTGTATGTTGCCACTTTGGTTGGGGTAACTGCTGCTGTGCATCATATAGAGTTCAGGTTTGATGAACTCAGAGACCTCTGGCGAGGAATACTTGTATCATCCGTATCCGTTGGTATAATTTTTCATACTAATATTAGACTTCTACTCTTGCGTAAATTAGGAAACAGATCATAATATAAAAGGAAATATGAGAACTAATCCCAAGAGATAATCTAAGATACTCTAAATTACTTCAAGATACAATCAAGATATTGCAAGATATTTTTCTTATATTGTAACATATATTTTCTGGATATCTCAGCTTGGTGGCCTCAATAATTTAACCTTTGCTCATTTGTTCTGTCAGTTGTATGGGTTACTGCTTACATACTTAATGAAATTCATGACAATATCTCATGGCTTCAAATTGTCTCCAGATTTCTTCTTTTAGTTTTGGTATGCTTTCCTACTGCTTTTTTTTTTTTTTTTTGCATTACAATGAAATAACGGACATCGTTAGTGCATTGGAAGTATCAATTCAAAGTCATTAGTTATGCTGTTGATCTTTTATTTACTTCATCTTATGTTGTCTTCATTTAAAGGCTAGCATACTTGTGCTGGCTTTCTTTTCAATATCAAGTTCACAGCCACTGCTCTCACAAATCAGCTTGAGGAGAAGAGAATCCAGAGAATTTCGCACAATGGGCCAGGCTTTGGGCATACCTGATAGTGGGGTATTAACACAAAGTGAACCGATTTCGAGGGTAGATCCTAACGAACCGTTGGATAAGCTTCTCTTGAGCAAGAAATTTAGGCAGTCTTTTATGGGATTTGCTGATAGGTAAAATGTCCTTCTGTTGACTCAATATGTTGCATTGGCATGCATTTATGGGAAATATAGTTTTGCTTATTTAAGGGAAATAGTTCAAGTAAAATGGGTAAACCTTACACTGACATTTAATCGCTATTCACTACTTTTCATGTTTGACAATTTTTAAATAAAGGCAGTATGTTACTCTTTGTTGTGTTGGTGAGTTGTGATTGGTTGTTTACACTGGCAGTGTATATCCTTTAGTCTCTAAATAAAATTGGTGTTACATTTGGACTAAAGAATCCCGGTTGAGATAAATGAATCTTTCGAAATCTTATTCCACAGGGTCTTGAATGTTTTGGACCTAAACATCAAAGTTGAAGTAAAGAACTAAGAAAAAAACCCTTGTAATTTTTTCGTTCAAAAGAATAATACCTTATTGTTGTAATATATCTACAGTTGCTTGGCTGGGGAGAGTGTGCACTTCTTTGATGAAGTGCATGAGCTAAGTAAAATATCCGAACATGACTGCGTGAGAAGAATCTATATGGCAAGGCATATTATTGAGAAGTACATAGTTGCAGGTTGGTGCTTGGTACTTACAGATAGCTTCCTTTTTCATCCTTTCCCTTGTTCTCCTCTATGAGACTTTGCTTTTGCCATTGCCAAAATTGTAAAACCAAAATTTTCTCAATCTTTTTATGATCACAACTTTTTTCAAACTATATAGAAATAAATCGCATGCTTGCAAGTTTTACTTCCAACTGTAGGGTGCATGGTGTTTAATATTTGTTACAATGTAATTTTACAGGTGCAGCTATGGAGATTAACATCTCTCATAGAAGCAAACAGGAAATTTTATCAACATCCAACCTTGCACGCGCTGATCTCTTTCATAATGCACTTAATGAGATCGTGCACTTGATGAAAACGGTAAGTTCCTTAATTCAAAATAATTTGATGGGATTCCCTTGATTAAAATTAGCCTGGTTGTGGATGTGTAGTTTTCATCTAAATTAAATATATTCCCCAGAACTTGGCAAAAGATTACTGGTCATCAATGTTCTTCCTGAAGTTCCAGGAGGAATGTGATATGAGATGTAATGGCTATGAGCTTGAGCAAATGACAGGGACGTGGAATTATTCTCCAAGGTTAAGTTCTGTGCATGGTACAGATGATCCTTTTCACCAAGATCATCTTCTGAAGAACTCAGAATGTGGCAATGATACCGACTCATGACTTGGTAGTGCTTATCGAGTCACCAAACCAGAGTTGCCTTTTTAGAAAATTACTGATATACTTTTTTACTATTCCATATATGGTTAGTGCCCACAAGTGAGGAGGTGTATGTAGGAAGGAAGACAAAAAGGGCAATCGTATTTTTGTTTTTAACTTTTTGTTAACATCTGTATAGTCAGGCTAGTATCATGTACATCTTGGCCTTGTTGCTTACACTGATAGTCTAATACGGATTTAATTTGAACCCTGCACTTTCCACGATACTTTAACCACTCATTAGTGTTAAGCTTATACAAGAGATCTTGTTGTACTCGTATCGTTGAATGCAGCTTCCTAACAACGTCCTCTGTATGACCGCCTTTAATTCTGATTATCAGTTATTACTTGTCTTGTTTTTAGCTCTAGGTGTTACCGAGATTAATTTTTATGCATGACAGTGTAAAATTTTATACACATGCATTCAATCACATCACAATGTAGATATATTGTAAACGTAAAATGTTTATTAGAGTGTTACAGATTGTCTTTGTTTATAGTTGATAGTGGCCACTACTAGGAGTCTAGGACCATGTATTCATTTCTACATCTTTGAATCATAATATGATACTTTATTACCTTTTGACAACTTATCATTCTCTAGCACTGAAGTTTTTCTCGCCTTCCCTCATAATCCTCTAATTCCTCTTAAAACTCTTCTCGAGTCTCACATTTTCTGAAGTCATTGGTACTAACTGTAGAATTGCATTACTATAAAAATCAGTTTCAACAACAAATATATAAAATTCAAAAACTTATATCCTTGGTTGAACAAAGAAACACATAAACAACAAATGTCATGAATAAAAAAAAAACAACAAATGTCAATTTCGTCAGGAAAAAAAACACATGTCAAGCTCGGTTATATAATTCACGAAGCCCTTAAAAGATATGAGACAACCCGTTTGCAATAATTATTATGTCAACACAAGAACAACACATGGACATTAAGAATCTTCCACTTCTTTCATTGAACAGTTAGCTGTCGCAGGTAAGCGAGCGGCAGTTAACTACCGTTTACCGGTAAACATTAGTTAATTGTTGTTGAAGATATTTTCGTCGGTTTAAAGTGCGTGAGAGCAAACAATGTGTGTCTATAGAGCACTTTTCTTACATTATATCTGATTATGACCACTCAATTCCATCCCCACACACTACAAACATGCTTATTTATAATCATTCACATCTTATGAACTCAAAGTTGTTGGTTGGTGAACATTTGATACTTACCAAACAAAATCCATATTAATTAGATTCCCTTTGTCAGCAGTGAAATACTATATTAAAAACCTAGGAGTTCTCTTTCTTTATCTTTACCACATGGATTTGCCAGATTTCTTCCTAGTAGCAACAATCACCATAGGCTTCATCTCCATATGCAAATCTCTATTCCATTTTCTCAACTGGATAAGGATCATGTTCTTGAGACCTCACAAAAAACTCAAAGACTATGGTTCATGGGCTATAATCACTGGCTCCACCGACGGAATAGGCAAAGCCATGGCTATTGAGTTTGCATCAAAGGGACTCAACATTCTCTTAGTTGGTAGAAACCCTCTTAAACTTGAGGCAACATCAAAAGAGATCATAGATAGAAATTTTGGAAATGTTGAAGTCAAATGTGTTGTTATAGATATGCAAAATATTAGTGGAGATGAAATAATGAAAAGAGTGGAAGAAGCAATATATGGTTTAGATGTGGGAATTTTAGTTAATGGTGCTGGTGTGGCTTACCCTTATGCTAGATTTTTTCATGAGGTTGATTTGGATTTGATGGATTCTATTATCAAAGTGAATGTTGAAGGAACAACTTGGATTACAAAAGCTGTGCTTCCTAGTATGATTAAGAAGAAAAAAGGAGCTATTATTAACATTGGTTCTGGTTCCAGTGTTGTACTTCCTTCTTTTCCTCTTGTCACAATTTATGCAGCATCAAAAGCGTAAGTATCTCTATAAATGTGTGCTTTTTATTTATCAAATGCACCCAAAATATTCTGATATTAAAGACATTGTTTTAAAAACCGGATTGGGCGACCGGAAATTGGGCGGAGCGACCTAATGGACTAGCAATGCTATTGAACAGGTATGAACCAATAACTCGGATTTAATCGGGTAAATACTATACAGCTTTTTTCGATTTCTTTGTACATTTTTTCCTGAAATTCTTAGAAAAAACGACATCATTTTCTTGTAATGGATAAGGAGTTTAAGGTGCCGGGTTAAAATCCGAACGAATGAATAAATATTAATCTAACAATAAACAACTCATTACTAGCATTTATCGTTAAAAAAAAAGAACATCATTTTCTTTTAATTGTTTCACAGAGGCTTTGAATTTCTGTTTTCTTTTGGTTGCTATGAAATTGGTGACTTGTTTGTGTTTTAGGTTGGGCTATTTGTGTTTTGATAAATTTAATAATTTTTCTCTAACTAAGGTTTAAATTTATTCTGTGTTTTAATTTTGGTTGTTATACTGTTGTATTATGTTGTGCTTTGCCTATGTATATTGTTATTTATGTTCTGTTATTCACGTTTCTGTTTATGTCTATCTTCTGTTTATGTCTTTAATTGTGAAGTTATGTTAGGCTCATGAGTTCTTTAGAGACCGAGTCTTTCGGTTTAATACTTATACAATCTTTCTTGTAGAGACCAAAATACAAGACCGAGTTATTCGGTTTAATTTGATTTTGTATACGGTTCAACCAGAGAGAATGTAATCCATTTCCTATATTTAATATAATAATATACTCTGTCAGCAACCTCTCTTTTATTTTTATTTTTACTTTTTTAGATTTTCTTATGTTTATAAGTATAAATTTTACTCAAAATGTCTCTGGTACAAAATAATGTTTTAAAATGAATGTCCTTTTTTATCATGTATACTTTTCCCAAAATATTATTTTGCTTTTGTGGAGAGCAAATCAGTAATTTATTCGGTCCTATTTATAGAAGAAAGTTGATGTATTTAGACTGAATTTTGAATCAAACACATCAACTTTTATTAAGTCAACTTTGTCTTGTAAATATTCTCTTATAAATATGATCGAAGGGTGTAGTTGATAAAGATAATTTCACAAAATTGTTACTCTCTTTTTTTCTAATCATTGTGTGTGTAAAATTTTCAATGACATTCATTTTGAACCGAGAGTAGTATTTTCACCTATTGGATTTGTGTATATGATGATAACCGATGACTATGAGCCTTTCTTTTTTTGAAGAAGTTAAACTAACCCCTTCAAATTGGAACTAGAGAGAATCGAACCTGAGACCTTGAGGAGGAGCACACTCTCAGGTTCCAAGCCAATGCCAACTATGAGCCTTTCTTAATAACATTCTATACATTTCTACAAAATTTCATTCAAAAATATGAAACCTACCCATACTTAAAAGTAAAGACAAAAAATGGTGATAAAAAAACTTTTGGAGACTAAAAGTCGAAAAAAGAAGTTAGAGGGATTAAAACAAAAAGTTTGTATATTTATAGAGACAAAAAACGTATTTAAGCTAATATATTCCATCACTTGAATTGAAAAACAACACTAAAAACTAATTAAGAAAAAACTACTTTGCCCTTTAGTTATAATTTAAAAAAATTCTGAATAATAATTATATTCGATTAAAACCAAAAACTTTAATCCATATCTTGATGCTAATTTTACAGGTATCTTGCAATGTTCTCTGCATGCACCAGTTTGGAATACAAACACCACGGGATTGACATCCAGTGCCAGGTTCTCTTCTTCACCTTTATGTTTTGATGAATATCATATGATACAGGCAACTCTTCCATAGATTTTGACAATTGAAACCATTAATTAATGGTGGAAAAAATGTTATTTTGAAATAGAGTAAATTACTAAACATAAGATAAATGATTTGATTTGAGACAACAACAATGTTTAGCAATAAATTACTAAATATCGCATTAGACATACATCGATGATGTTTAACAGTAAATCTATTTGAAAGTACAGGTTCCAATGTTTGTCTCAACAAAAATGACAAGTGATATGAAGACATCACTTTTTGTTCCAACACCAGATAAATACAGCAAAGCATGCACAAAATGGATTGGCTATGAAAAATTGGTTGTACCTTACCTCTTTCACAATCTGCAGTCATTTCTCATAAGGAAAATTCCTGATGTATTCTTGGATTCCTACATGTTGCGTAATTTGCTTTACTCGCGTAAAAGAGGGCTCATCAAGGACTCCCAGATCAAAGGATTACAAGCATCTTGTAATTCTGAGACAAATCAGCATCTATGTAAAAATAAGATTGACGATGATGGAATGGAAGTCCCAGTGAATAATATGTATGTTGTGTTTAACTAAATCAGCATCTATATATGATTTGGATCGATCATTTGCCTATTACTATTATTGTTGTTTTCTTAATTTAGTTCTTATTCCCTTTGTCATATTTGAGGTAGTCTTTGTCTGTTATAATAATCTTAACCATGTGGGTCAGTTGGCCAGGTTCTACTTGCTACATGCTATGTTTTTTTTAAACAATGTCTTAAAAACACTTGTTACCATGACTCTAATTAAAAAATATTATATGCATTATTATATGCAGGGGTCGGGGTTCGAACCCCGGACACCCCACTTATTCACCTTATAAGGTGAATTCTAGCCACTAGGCTACCTGACGAAGAAAAAAAAAAGACTTGTCAATAGATTGAAGCGGCTTAGCTTATACCAACATATCTCTCCTTTTTAGACAAGATTTACACCAACTCAGATCATTCCTCAAAATGTGATAATTGCTCAGGAAATGTTACACAACATGCAAAGAATGACATGTAAGATTGGTTATTTTTCTATCAAGGTTGATTTGTTGAAAGTATATGATCGAAGAAGTGGGTGCCCCTTTTTTTTAAAGTTGATTTGTTCAAAGTATCAAAAGAGGGGTTATACTTTGATGACATTGAGATATTTGTGACTTTATCTCTGTTTTTTTTCTTTTAATCTGTACTTTACAATAATCGTATTAGGGTTTGTATTGTGTCGATCATGTCTTGAGAAGACTCTCAACGGTTGTATTTATAGCCCTCTATGAATCAGATTTAAGGTTAATTAAGCCGTAAGTAATGAGGGTATTTAGGTCTTTGGGTCGAGCTCTAGAGGCTTCTAGAAGCTGGCTGAGGCAGCGCCCTGGATAGGGCGCGCCTTGGGTCTCAGAGCCCTTTTGGAAGGCGTTGAGGCCTCTATGAGGGTCTAAAGACCCTTTTAGAGGATTTTTAGATTCTTAGGAAGATATTGACGATCCATAATCAATTATTTTCTCATAAAAAATAACTTATTTTAATTATTATTTATTTATCATTATCTCTCGTCAAAATACATTAAAGTCATCAAAATTCAACGTTGTCCAAGTAGTTTTCCAAAAGGAGGTTGGCTTACCTCAGTAAATATATTATGCACTAACGTCTCAATATTTTTTTTCTCCGTATTGATAACTTACTCGTCTTATTTTTTGTAAAAAAAAAAAAAAAAAAAAAATCTCATCTTTTTCTTAAAACGTTTATGAGAAGAAGTGGGTGCCCTTTTTTAGAAGAAAAAAACCAAACGAAAGATGTGCAAAGAATAGAAAAGAATAATTACTAAAAAACCAAATCAACGAAATAACTCCAAAACAACTGATAATTCTGTAAGCCATGAAACCAAGACGATTAATCCACCGATTCAAGTTGTATTTGAAGCTTTTAACCTTTGATTTAATCTACCACCAAACTTGAACTTATACTTGGTCTAATATTTGATTGGAAGTTGATACTTTTGTCAAAAAAAAGATTGGAAGTTGATACTTTTAACTAAAAACAAACTTTTTATATTATTTCCACAAAACTTAAATGCAAGTCACCCAAATAGTTTTGAAAACAATTTTGAGATTCCTTGTTGCCTGAATAAATTTCTCTAAATGCATGCAAGATAGCCTCGTTGGACAATGCACTGTGAATGCCCAACCAATTCAATACACCATACCACACATTTTCATTAAACAAAAAAAAAAACTCAGTCAAAGAATAAATGTTGGTGTTAGAAAAGCAACTAGAAGATTAAAGTAAGTGAAAGTAAAAGACCACATACATGATACATCTTTGTTTACGTATTTCGGTCAATAATGCCTATATGATTCCATAGGCTTCGATTATCTAGACAAGGTGATGAAAAAGATGGGTTTTCCAACTCTTTGGCGTAAATGGATTAACGAGTGTATCAGAATGGCTACTGCTTCTGTCTTGGTAAATGGGTCCCCTACGGATGAGTTCTCTATGGGGAGGGGGCTGCGGCAGGGCGATCCTCTTTCGCCATTTTTGTTTCTTTTGGCGGCCGAAGGTTTCCATCTGTTAATGGCATCTTTGGAGGATCATAATTTGTTTGCGGGTTATAAGGTGGGGCGAAGTGATGCGGCTGTTGTGTCTCATTTGCAATTTGCGGACGACACTTTAATTTTGGGTGTCAAATCCTGGGCTAACATCCGTTCCATGAGAGCTATCCTTCTTCTTTTTGAAGCTTTATCGGGTTTAAAAGTGAATTCTGCGAAGATCCAGTTGGTGGGGGTTAATGTTGCATTGTCATGGCTTTCAGAGGCGGCATCAATGTTGAATTGTAAAGTGGGTGCTATTACGTTTGTGTACTTGGGTATGCCTATTGGCGGTAATGCGCGGCGGCTATCTTTTTGGAATCCTCTTATCAATCGTATAAGAACTAGACTGTCGGGGTGGAAATCGAAACATTTGTCTCTCGGGGGCCGTCTGGTCTTACTGAAATCTGTCTTGTCGTCGTTGCCTGTTTATGCTCTTTCTTTCTTCAAAGCTCCGTCAGGTATCGTATCCTCTATTGAATCTCTTTTAAATTGTTTTTTTTTTTTTTTTTTGGGGGGGGGGGGTG
>Ga0315914_1001991_pt1 | contig 31254 bp, 25 predicted proteins | sample MpolenodulesMG_FD_203920 | JGI IMG/M metagenome (GOLD analysis project Ga0315914, IMG submission 203920) | Medicago polymorpha root nodule microbial communities from Los Angeles, California, United States - elongated nodules | ecosystem: Host-associated > Plants > Roots > Nodule | place: USA...
TCACACCTGAAAGAGACTTCTATGCTCAAGGACAACTCCAAGAGACTTCTATGCTCAAGGACAACTCCAAGAGACTTCCTTTGCTCAATCACTACTGAAAGAGACTTATCTTAACAATTACAAAGAATTGAATAAGGTTTTGAATACTTGATATACAATCAGAGGTATTCACAATACAATACGAAACAGAACAGACTCTGTTTTTCTAGACACTTGAGAATTCTAAGATATGAACTATTGTAAGAATTCTCTAAGTTGTTGATGTGTTTGCGACGTTTTGCACAGAGAGTGTTGGCCTTTTTTTCTTGTTGTATTCTCTATATTTTTTTCAAGTCTTTATCCCTATATATAGAGGATTTGAGAGACGTTGAGAATTAGCCGTTACATCAACTTGTCTTGCTTGAAGCTTTGATTCTTCACCATTGATCCTTTGTCTGATTTGATAATTGTCCTATAAAGAACTAATTTCAAATCCATTCCATTAGAAAAGGAACAAAGTCTGCAGCAATGTTACTGTTATATTTGTCTTGATGTAGAGACAAAGTTGCAGAGATGGTGGTTGCAGAGTTAGTGGTTGTACGCTTCGTACACCGTACTTTGTCAACTCTGGTGAAGTAGCTTCTGGCGAGATGCTTTTGATAACCATTGTTTCTGATGACCTTGCTTCTGATGACGTGTCTTCAGGAGCTCTATCTTCAGACTCGTTTCTTCAGACGCACTTCTTCAGACGCATTTCTTCAGATGCTCTAAGCTTCAATAAAATTCCTTTGCTCTTTGGCTTGTTCAATCAGAATCTTTATGAATAGTACTTTGATTTGGATCCTGTACACTTGAACAAATTGTTTAGCATATCCAATTGATAATTTTTAATACCTTGTTATCATCAAAACTCAAGAGGTGATTTTGAGAAACACCCTTTGTTCCAACATTAACAACATTCCAATGCTCTTTACCAAGATCCGCCAAAAACCGACTAATCATTCCCACTGCCTGTGCAATGTCTGGTCTTGTACATATCACATCATACATAAAGCTTCCCACTGTCGATGCATACGGTACTCGAGACATTTCCATCCTATCTGCTTCATTGCTAGGACTCATATTTGAGGATAATTTAAAGTTCAAAGGAAGTGGGGTACAGATTGGCTTACAGTCTTGCATGTTGAAGCGCTGCAAGACTTTCTGTGGATAATTATTTTGAGAAAGCCAAATTTTCATATCTTTTCTGTCTCGGTGAATTTGCATCCCTAAAATCTTGTTTGCTGGTCCCAAGTCTTTCCTATCGAACTCCCTAGACAATTGTGCCTTCAATTCCTGAACTCGATCTTTGTTGGGGCCTACCACCAACATGTCATCCACATATAACATCAAAATGATAAAATCATTACCATCAAGTCTTTTGTAGTACGTATAATGGTCTGAACTATGTCTCTTGTACCAACATTTGGGCGCGTGCTTTAAACCGTACAAAGATTTGGTCAACTTGCAAGCCAAATTTTCTTTTCCTTGTTCTTTAAATCCTTCCGCTTGGAGCATATAAATTTCTTCTTCAAGTTCTCCATGAAGTAAAGCAGTCTTTACATCTAGCTGTTCAAGATGTAAATCCAATGCAGCACACATCGCCAACACTACTCTGATAGTAGTAAGTCTGACAACCAGAGAAAATATCTCATTAAAGTCAATACCTTCTTTCTAAGCATACCTTTTTACCCTTAATCTTGCACGATACCGTTCCACTTGATCATTTCCATCATGTTTGATCTTGTATACCCATTTGTTTCCAATGGCTTTCCGACCCTTTGGAAGTTCAACAAGTTCCCATGTCATGTTCCTATGTGAGGGCTCCATTTCTTCATGCAGTGTTGTCATCTATTGAGAAGCATCTGAACCACTCAACGCCTCATGAAAAGTTGAAGGTTCACCTTCTTCAGTTAGAAGACAATATGCATCAGGGCTCGTCATAACATAGTTTGATTGCCAAGATGGTTTCTGCGTCTCACGCGTTGATCGACGAACACCATTATTGACCTCATCTAGTTTTTGTTCTTCGTGCACTGATTCTGCTTCAGAAGAATCACCTTCTTTGAATTTTTTTTTCCATCTGTACTATAGCAGTCTCTTTAGAAGTGTTGTCATTTTTCTGCTCACTTTGCAGTTCATTTTCTGCAAAGACTACATCCCTGCTAACAACAACCTTTCAGGTAGAGGGATCCCACAGACGATACCCCTTAACATTGTCAGTATATACATTTCTTAGACTTTGGGTCCAACTCTGTTCATTATTGGAAGTTATACATCACGTACACAGGACAATCAAACACACGTAGAGAAGAATAATCTATTGGCTTTACTTTCCACATCTACATCAGTGTCTTCAAATCAATCGCCGTTAATGGTGATCAATTTATTACATACCTCGCGATTTTCACTGCTTCTGCCCATAATGACTTGGCCATTCCCGTTGTTTTCAGCATATGTCTTGTTCTTTCTAGGAGAGTTCTATTCATCTGCTTTGCCACACCATTCTGTTGAGGTGTATGTACAACAGTGAATTTCCTTACACTACCATCTTGTTTTCAAAATGATAGAAACTCGCCATCTACATATTCTCCTCCATTATCTGTCTTCAGAATGAGTAATGCTAGCAACACTCTCTTTTAAACACTCTCTTTAATACTCACTCTCTTATTGGTTTAAATCATTGTGGGTATACACTTTGAAAATTGAACCCACCCAAAGTGGTGGGACATACATTGATTTCATCCAATAAAAGAGGGAGTGCTAGAGAGAGTGTTGAAAAGTGAGTGTTGCTAGCACACGTCAGAATATCTTGCTCCTCCAAGAGATATTTCTGGTGACTCCCACACATCAGAATGTATCAAGTCTAGTATGTGTTTACTTCTAGTAGTTACTATAGCAAACTTCAATCTATGATGCTTGCTTATCACATAGTGCTCACAAAATGGTAAATTTACTGTCTTGATCTCGTGAAGGAGATTACATTCTGCAAAGACTTTCAAGCCACGTTCCTACATATGGCCTAATCTACGATGCCACATCATCGTTGTTTCTTCTTAGCTTGTTGTTGCAACTGATGCATTCGCCTCTTGCAATGTATCTCCCAAAAGCATGTATAGATTACTTGTGATCTTTTTTGCTTTCATCACCACAAGATTGCCTTTCACTACTTTCAAGATTCCACTTTTAGTGTGGATCTTACACCCGAGGTCATCCAATTGTCCAACAGAGAATAAATTCTTCTTCAACCCCTTTACATGACATACTCCTTGTATTTTTCGAATAGTAACATCTGATAGTATCAACTCCAACAATTTCTAAGGCATGATCATTTCCCATGTACACTGGTCCTTCTGAGATAGGGTCATAAGAGTAAAACCAATCTCGATGTGGAGTCATGTGCCATGTTTCACCTGAATCCCTTATCCATACATCGTTGAGTCGTTTTTCGCCTTTAGAACTAGTTGATGCTTCACTGTATAGGATTTCCCTGTCATTTGAGGTACTTGCAATACATCCTTGAGATGTTGAAGCTTCAGAAGTATTCTCTCCATTCTTCTTATCATTCCAACACTCCATGTTTAAGTGCCCTCTCATGCCACAATTCTAGCATTTGAGATTCTTCTTTCTTCGAGATTTTGACCTACCATGATTTTGACTCCCACTGGGGAGCCACATTCCGTTGATCTACCTCTGGTAATCGTCAAATCCTCTGCTTGCTTTGAACTCTCTGACCTTTCTTTCTTATTCTTGCGCCTGGATTCTTCTTCAAGGATTGCACCAGTGACATCATCAAAGTGAAGAGTATCAGCTATGTTATTGTTATAATGTTGATGATGGGTTGATCATACGAATCTGGTAAACTTTGAAGTAGAAGTTCAGCACGCTCATTTTCTGCTATTTTGAAATCATAAACTGTGGGTTGAGAAAATAGCGTATTCAAGGTGTTGATATGATCCGTTATGGATGTGGATTCACCCATTTGAAGAGTGTAAAGCCTTCTCTTAAAGAATATTTGTTGTGGATTGATTTGACCTCGTACATATTAGAGTATCCTAGATCTCCTTTGATGTCTTCTTTTCAAGAATACTTGACAATACTGAGTTTGTCATTGTTAGGTGCAAATCGGCAACGACATCATCATCCATCTCTTTCCACTTTGCGTCAGTGATATCTGCAGGTCTGCCATCTATTGCGTATAGGCAATTATCTTTTCTCAAAATTGCCCTTATCTACAATTTCATCAGGGAAAAATTTCTCCCGTTGAACTTCTCAATCTCAAATTTCGATGTCATGGTTTTATACCAAATATTTTTTTTCTTCAAACTAGACCAGAATAATAAGAATTCTTTTCTGATGTGGAAGATCGGTTTAAACTGCAACCACATAGCATACTAAGATTTTTATTATTACTACACCAGTTTGTCGCAGCGGAATAATAACTACCAACCAATAGCTCTGAAACCACTGTTGGGTATCAGAGTAACAAAATATTATCACTCAGCTAAAATAAGAGACGAGAAAAGAGGAATTAAACACACAATATTTACGTGGAAACCCCTCAACAAATAAGGGGGAAACCACGTGGCAAGAGTAGAAAATTTTCACTAAGCGGAAGAAATTACAAGATCTCTCTCTAAATATAAGGAGAATACAATTACCACTCTCTTATAAATAGGAGAAAACTAACACACAAACTAGGAGAAACTTCAAAAAAAAAAACTAATTTTTCTCTATATATTTTTCCTCTCACTACTCTAAACAAGTTTTGCTTGTTGTTGTGTTGTTCCTAGTTTGGGATGTTAAGAATGGTTTACGGGTAAGCTATTTATAGGAGTACAAAGCCATTACCCAACCACTTACATTACATTTATGGCACGGTAGAAAATAAACACTATGTTAACCTATTATTTGACTATTTTATCCACCGAACACTGTGAAAACCATTTGTTTACTGTGATGCATGCAAAATTCAACAAAAGGTGGCTTCACTTGTTCACACATGTTCACAATACAGTAACTTATTATCCAAATTACTACTAACAGTAGTATGTAAATATTTATAAGAGGAATGCTAACAACACACTTTTCAACATATTTTTTTGATTTGTTAAAATTTACAGGAATTCCACCAAATCGTGTGGCTCCATATAAATTTGGTGGAGTCCCATATGAAATTTAACCAATCAAAGATAATGTGTTGAAAAATATGTGTTAAAATGTGTATTGTGAGCATTTCTCGTACATTTTATTTTCAATTGTGATTTTTTTTTTTAAGCGATTAATACTTAGGGAGGAGCTACGTACGGTTGTTTTTTTTTTCTTTTTCTTCTTCTAATTAGACTATGAAATGCTAAAAATAAACTTTTAATGTTAAGTACCTTTTTTTTATAAAAAAAATTAAAACCAAAATAAACTTTTAGCCTTTCAAAAGATCTACTTTGTGCACTATAAACTTTTTTGAAAAGATTGAATTATTAATATTATTGTGTTCATGTAAGCTGTAGTCACACTAAATATATGTAATTATTTTCATGTGCTTATTTACTCGCATTAAACACTCTAAGGTAGCAACTTGATATATCATATATTTGAAGTCCCAAATTGTCATACACTTGCAATTTCAATACCCAAAATGGTGGTTTACTCATGGTAAATAGACACAGGTATTTTTATCGATCCAACACTTGAATATTTTGGTTAAAAAATAGTGGTTCAATAATTGAACTTTGTGCCTTTTTTCTGTTCCCATATTATAGATATGAAGTCTGCACCATTATTTAGTCGTGACTAATATCTATTAGCGAATTTGTTGGGCACACAACGTGAATTCTCACATCCCAACCAAATTTTCTCGATACGCACAAATTTGAAGACGTAGATAGAAATATTCATAGAATACAAAAGCGTGAAGATAGGATCTCTTGATCTAAAGCTTGAGAGAAAACCTATACAAAGAGAAGTCACCTATCAATCTAATATGCATATGATACACTATTAGTACCCCAAAAGAGAAGTCCCATGCATATTATACAAAATCATTGCCCCAACCCCAAAAAACAAAAGAAGGGAGCTTGGTAACCTATACATGGTTAGCAGTTTGGATTAGAAAACCTTCAAGCACAAAGAACTGAAAGATGCACATTTTAGCGATTACCCTTTGTCGAGCAGCGGGACAATTTCCATTCAGTCTGCTTGGATTTGGGCTTCTTGAGCTTGGAAATGAATCCATCATCATCAGATTCATCGCCGTTATCACCTTTCTTCTTACCACGTTTCTTCTCAGCTTTTCCACAAACCACAATTCTGCTTTCGTCCTTCTCCTCGACCATCTCAGATTTTTCCTTTGGCTTCCAAATGAACAGAGACCTAAAAAATTATATCAAGTAACTTAATAATATAGCTTTCTATATCCATACTGTTAAAGGCAAAGTCCTATGTATATCTAATTAACAAAATCGTAAAATTGTTAAAACATTTTCATAATAGTTGCAACTTGACACATTGAATATTTGTAATATAATGATTAAAGAATCTAAAGAGTTGAACACGATACATGAGTTTACTCTTCAATGGAAAAAGATCTTGTTAAAGATCCCTTGCGATTTTGTAAATCAAAATTCCAACTTTAAAGGCTAAAAATTTGAATTCAGAAAATAGATCTTTTGTCATACATAGAAAGGAGAAAAATCAAAAGTTTTCATTATATACTTCTAGTTCATTATGATTAGTATGATTATCTGAGGCAAATCATTCATACCTAGAACTCCCAGTTGCCAGGATGTCATAACTTGGATGAAGCTTATTCACCGGACTGATGGTTGTGATGTTCGGGTCCATGACTTCTGCTACCAACTGCCCTGTACTTGTATCTATAAAATCAATAGGATGCAGGGCTGTGCCATTAAAATTTTCACTTATATAACGGCCAACAACAGCAAGTGACTCTGATGGATCCTGCAATTACATAAACAATATTTTTCATAAAATAAGTAGAAACGAAAAGGGAAATATCATAAATAACTGACGCAAGTTAAAAAATAAAAAAAACTACCTTTGGATCCCATTCAGCTTTGAAGGGTGTTAAATGGCGATTGAAATCATGACTATGCACAATTTCTCGGCTGGGAGATGCCATATTACCAAAGATACAATCCCATATACGAAGACGATTGTCCTGTGACGTAGTAAGAATTTTGTTTCCAGTTATTGGAGAGAAATATGCAGAGTTAACAACACGCTTGTGCTCAAGGCTACAGAGGGATGATCCAGCTTCTAAGCGACGCATATCCCAAATGCGCGCCTACAATACAGAAACCATTTTGTTTCAGCATGCATGTTCAGAAAGAAAGAAAAAAAAAACGAACTTGAATATGTATAAAAAGGAAGAACTCACATAATGATCATTTCCACAAGTCAAAAGGATGTCTGGTTGCATTGGATTGCAATGGATACCAGTAACTTTGCTACCTTTTTTATGGATCAAAACTGCATCACCATTCCTATGATTGGACCGCATGTCGACCCTGCACAGAAGGTTAGATATATCTGGTATGCTAATTTGTTTCATATATGACATGGCTATAGATTCTTTTTTTGGACTCAATAACTATAGATTCTTAAAGAAAAATATCGGAAAGATGGCTTCAATTTATATTCTCTAACCAAGAAAAAAATTCATAACTATGAAGGGCATGTAATGAAAAGACCAATAAAAAGAAACATATTCAAAATCTATAGCCAACAAAATTTGATGGAGGGATATATTACATTTGAGGACTATATGGACATGCGGAGACAGTACAACGGAAGTGTAGCAAAATGAAGTTACTTACAAGTGAAGAAAACCAAAGTTATCGGCCACGAGCACAAGACCTTTCTCACAGTTAATATCCATACCATAAAGCATTTTCCAGGTGTTTGGCCCCTAGTAAAAATAACACATACAAATAAACTTTTTATTGCAAAAAGATGAGACAAACATTTACAGAATGACCTTGAGTAGACATGGGCGGTCAAGAAGTTAAATAGACATCAGTACGAAATAATTTAAGAAAAAACATTTGAAGAAAAAATATTACATGCCATCCATCAGGATTCAGGTTCATCGGAGAGGATGACAATCCAGTCTCCAAATCGGTACAACTAATGGTTCCATCTGAGGATGCAGAATAGACCATACAATCATTTGTAGGATTAAACCTACAAAGTTTTTCAATTAAAATCTAACATTCAGAGTTCAGAGTAAAACATGAAATAAACAAAATGATGAAAATGAACTATTACATGAAGGCCGTGATTTCATAAAGAAACTTACTTCATGTTGTTCAGTATACAAGAGTGTATGTTCTCATAGACCACTTTCTCGTAAACCTTCTCAAAATCCCAGACTCCAAGTTGTCCTTTCTTTTATGATTAAAGCAGAAAAAGAGGAATCAGTGGCTAAATAAAGGCAAGCATAAAATTAATCCAAACTAATGTAATTTACTGTAATAATAACTAACCTTATCTCCCGATAACAGGATGTTATTCTTTGTAGGGTGGAACTCCAAGCTTGTTATCCGTCTACTATGATATCTGATAACAGCGCAATTCACTTGGTCTGGAATCACATATTTGGGCTTGATCTATCACATAAAACAGGAAAACATGTGATTCAAAACAAGGGTCTCCTAAAACTAGGCTCCTATGATCAATAGCTTGGAACAAAGTGAATGATACATAAACATTATGGACTCTTATATGAAGGACTAAATAGGTTTCAATGCTTTGTGTAAAAAATATTAAGAACAATTTAATTATTGGTTCTTCCACAATGAAAATATTAAAAGGACCCTAAGTTCGAGCAAAAACTCTCAATAAGCCTTCAATTTATAAATAGGTGTGGAATATTATTAACTGATACAAGTTTAAGCACATATTATAAAGTAAATAAGTTGCACGATAATTACATGATGGAAAAAAGGGCTTTACTGTTTTGCAGTGTAAACGAAAAAGTAATGGTTGAACCAAATTACAATATGCCACATTGAAACACATAAAACAGTAAAAAGAATCACAACTGCAAATTAGTAGAAATGAGAAATCCTAACATTCTTCACAACTAAAGCAAGATTAAATATTTTAAAAGAATGACTTAGGCTTACTGAAGGAATGGCATGTCTTAGCTGGCGTTCAAACACATACTCCAAAGGTTTAGAGGTTTTTCTGCGGGGTGCCGGAACAACACCATACTCAGTAGTGACTCGATGTGGACAATTCAAAGTGGTATGTCCTTCAATTCAATATCACAAAAGATGGAAAATATTAAAATAAAAATATATTCAAGAGCTGAACAAGTTAGCATCAAACAAGAGAGAAAAATACTGAGACAAGGTCACAAAGATAACCATCATATTGCTAATCGATAAAATGCAGAGTGTATGTCTGGGTGAGAGTTTATGATAAAGCAGAACACTAAAAACCAAGTATGTGAAATAGCAGATAGAGTTGCAGAAAACTAGAGAAAGCCGCATAACGGTTGAAATAAGTCAATTATATATAGATAAAGACATGTATATACAAATAAAAAAGGAAATAGATGCAAAGAAAAGTATAAATTGAAAGTTGAAAAGTTTGCATATTACGGTGAATCTAGGATTATTATGCACTAACTCTTCAGTTTTCCTATTAAAAAAATAGGTCACGTTTGACTCAGATTCTTCAATTTTATTATTATGAGAACCCTAAAATTGTCTTTTTTTTTCCACTATTGCGTCTACATTAGCTAACAGAAACTGCGATTGCACCACTATTACCCTAATTGTGAATCTAGGATAGTGTGGCGGTTTTACAGCAGATTCATCCAAATATATTTTGCTATAGTGCCGTTGTTTGACAACACTGTGTCAGATATCGACTGTGTAACACAACACTCCTTTCATTTGAGTTCTAGACTGGCTATGTATAGCTTTGCAACAAAACAAAACCACACAGTCGACTCACGGATTGAGATCGATGTCCAGTATCCGATATCTATTGATGTCAGACACTCAATTACTACCATTTTCTTAAACTATTATCAGTGTATAAGTGTTAGTTTTGTTCGGTGTCCACGTCTACATCCATGTTTACCGGCCTTTTTTCTAGTCCTTACAAGAACAAATCAATCATAACAAACTACAACCAAAAACAAAGTCACCTTTGTTCCATATAAAATCACCGTTGAGGACCGCAATTCCTTCCCAAACATAGCATAACATACTCTCAAGCCTCAAACAAACACAACATTTTTCACTAAAACAGAGAAATCAATGTAATGCATTTTGAAATCCATCATATATCATCAAACCACATTGACAATACAAACAATAAGAGGAATGTTGATATTCAACTTACCAGGAGTTTTACAAAGAAAACAAGGCTTCATAGGGCAATCAATATAAGTAGCACCCTTAAAACCCGCTTCATGACCAGGCTTCTTACACACCTATAACAACAAAATTCCAATACCCATAAGAAAAATCGCAACTTGATAAAAAAAAAATCATTTTTTTAAAGAAAAAGAGTAACCATTAACCAACCTTACAAACTTTTCTGAGAGTTAGCGTAATGGGTGTTTTCCCTTTCCTATTAGCATCAAAACCCACTTCCAGTTTCTCAATCTTTTCATTTTCAACAACCCCATTTTCTTCTTCTTGTTCTTCTTCTTCGAGTGCTTCTTCTTCATCAGAAGAAGAACTCTGTTCAGAGTCGGAGTCTCTTTCAATGAGAACTTTGGGGAAAGAGGTTCTACGAGTAACCGGTGCCATGTTAAAGAACCGAACCGAAACTGACCCTTTTTGCGGTGATGATGGAAGCGGGAAAATAGAAAGGCGCACGCACGAACGAAGACAAAAAGAAAGAAAGGGTTTTGTTTTTGTTTTGAGAGTTGGGAGTTTGGAGACAAACAGTTGAATGAAATGAATGAATGCGATTTCACCACTTGTTTGTTTTTGGTTTTCATTCATACACGTCATGCTTTGCTTAATGTGAAATGACGTATAATAAGGACGGAGGGAGTATTTAAAAAGAAATTAAAAAAAAAAATCTTGTATGTGCTAATAGTTTATAGGATCAGTCATGAATTAGATAGTCTCATCTACTGATATGCATTGAGTTATTTTCTATATAGGTTGGATTAAACTCAACAGTGATGGTGCTTGCAAAGGAAGTGGAGAGTATTCAGGTTGTGGTGGCCTCTTCCGCGACACTGAAGGGAGATGGCTAAAAGGCTACATTTGAAAGATTGGAGTTTGTGATGCACTTCATGCTGAAATGTGGGGCATGTATCTTGGTTTGGAGATGGCTTGGCGAGAGCACATTCCGCAACTCATTGTTGAAAGTTATTCTAAAATCTTGATTGACATGGTTACAGAAAACTGTAAGTTTAGTGGCTCAGTTCCCATATTGGTGCAACGCATTCGAAAACTCCTGGCTTTGGATTGGCGAGTCAAATTTCGTCATACTTGGAGGGAGGGTAATGGATGTGCTGATTGGTTGGCTAACTCTAACTTTTCTCTAGACTCTTTTAATTGTATCATAATGGAGAATCCGTCCAATGAGCTCCGTAGACTTCTTTTTGATGACATCTCTGGCGCTTCTATGCCTAGGAATGTTCGACTATCTTAGTTTTCTTTTGGGTCTTTGGCCCTCTTTTGTACCAAAAAAAATAAAATTAAAGTTTTTAATTTTTAATTAAAAAAAAGTGAAAAGATAAACTAAATGTTTATTGAAAAATTAGTTGATATTTAGACCATAAGTAGTCACACAAATGTGTTTTGTAACAGAAATTATTAAAAGCGTTGATTGTTTATTTAAGACTCTTAATTTTTTAGTGTATGCTTGGTTCTGTTTTTGGAGGAATTAAAATTAATTTAAAAGATGTAAAATTGAGTTTGATATGTTTGAATGATATAAAGTAAAATTGAATTTACCTCCATAATTGATTATAATTTGTGGTTAGTATAAATATTTATAGATTCTGACTCTAAACATGATTTTTATATTTAGATTTATTGTTCATCTTATATTATAAAATGTATCTAAATATAAATCATTTCATGTTTAACTTTTTTTTTTTGAGTATTTTTAGGGATTTTGAGATTTAGTAATCAATTATGAATTCGCCTGCAAATATTCATCCAGAGAATTTATTTGGCGTTGAGATAAATTTTTGGGAATTTAATGATATTAGAGATGCTAGTTGAGTGAATTTCCTAAAAGAAAATATCAGAGAATGAATAGTGATTTTTGAGTAAAGTGGTAATTCTAAGATGTTTAGGACCGGTTTGTTAGCTATGTGTGCCTTGAACCACAAGAACTGGGTCCGGTTTATTTCCAAAACCAAAACACTATATATAGGAGCTCTCTCTCTCTCTCTCTCTCTCTCTCTCTCTCTCTCTCTCTCTCTCTCTCATTTCTGACGTCGTAACTTCTTTGTTCCTTGTCCGAATCGTACAAAAGAGATATCAAAATGAAGCCCTCAAAGTTTCCTATGTTCCCATGTGTGATTCATTTCTATTTGATAAGATATTCCTCCCCTTATTCTCACTTTAAAGTTGCGTGTTTGAGTATTTTGTAGGCAAGAGTGTCGAGTTTTAATTTTTTTGATTGATGTTATGTATTAATGTTGTTTGGTGAGTCTGTATGTGTATAGATTCGCAAAAAAAAAAATAACTGTGATCAGATCGTTTTAAAATTCTTGCATTTTTGGAAATGTGTCAAAATGTGAATTTTATTTGATATTTATGCTTTAGACGAGTAAATGAATTGATTCAACCGATTGGTTTTTAAAAAACATAAAAGGGTTACAAGTGATAAAGAGGGTATTTTCATCATTTTAAAATTGTTGAAATGTGAAAATGAGTTTGCCAAAGTATTCGCGTCGTTGAGATAGTTAGAATTGACCTATGGTTGGCGACGTTCTGAGGACAAAGGAATTTAATGTGATAAAATAAATTGTTTGTGAGCTAGTCTTGGATGTGATTGCTGACACTTTTAGAGTTCGAATTTTAAATGTTTGAACGGTTGAGTTATGAAAATATTGTCTGTGAATTTGATGAGTCATAAGTTAGTGTTTTTTATATATTATTTGAGTTTGTTTTATTTAGATTTTATATGATTTTATTTTCTTTTTAGAACTATTTTACTTCAATTGCAAGTTATTTAGTTTCAGGAACAAATATTCGAAAGATTGTGTCTTGGAGCAAAAGAAAGGTGATTTGGAGCTGATTCGGGCCAAAAAAATGAAGATTCTAAGCAAAAATACAGACACAACCCGTGTCTTGAAGACACAGCCCGTGCCTCCAACAATTCAAAGCCAATAAGCCACTAGAGAGCTTGGCACGACCCGTGCCTCCAGCCACACGGCCGTGCCACCACTCCAGCCTTTTGCTGCTTTTGCTTCTTCGGCAAGTTGCCTATTTAGTTTACTTCTGACCTAAAGCCCGTGGTTTATTGTGGAACATTCTATTGATGTATTTCTTGGGGCTTAAGTAGTTGTAAACTATAAATAGAGTAGCTAGCAAACATATTCAATTATCTTTTGTTCTTGTAATAAGTGACAATTGTTTCTTTGAATAAAAGTTCATCTTTATTTTCTTGTTATTTACTTTTATGTTATTCTTCTTCTTCTTCCTCTTCTCTATGTCTACGATGAACATGAATGAGTAGACTTCTTTGTCTAGGGATTGTTGGATGAGTCTAATGACCTATACCCTACCAACCAAGCCTCGAACCCTAATTTTATGTAAATCTATTTTCTAATCTATTTCACCGTTTTTATAATGAATTAACAAGTATTAAGTCAATAAACCGAAAGGCGAGGGTTGATAGTTGTTAATTCATAATCACAAATATCAAGCGAAGGATCGAAATATGAAGTTTTGATATTGGAACAAGTGAAATTAGACAAGGATTGCGAAACATGAGAATAGTCTAGCAAACCTTGAGACAATAAAGTTCCGTGCTTCAAGGATTTCAATAGCAATCAACCATGAGAATAGGTGTGGTTGCTAGAGAAACACACTCATTGAGACTGAAAGGAGATGTGATAGGTTAAAGAGAAACTTGTCTTTAGAAAATAGGTCCAACATAAGGTTCTAGGTTTAGGGTAAGGTTTGTGAAGGATTTGTCACCAAGATGAACCAATAATCCCAAGGCGTTTTTATTATTGTTATTTTCTTTCAAAACAAAAATACAACTTTTTAACTTTTTAACTTTCAATCTAATCATTGTTTAAGAGTAAATCAAATTCATAACTCCCTGTCAAAACGACACTCTTTATTACTACATCGGTAAACTGTGCACTTGCGGATTTACCCCATCAAAATTTGTGTTAGGTTGACTGAGCCAGCGGCTCTGGTATACAATGTAAACACAAAGGAGACTCTGTAGAAATTTGTCTAAATCATTTTCTTAGCATTTGGATGGCTTTGAAATGATATCTCAAAATGGAAAACATTTTGGAATTTCATCTGAACATGAAAAGTATTTTATCAATTGTTTTAAAATCTTTAAGGTCTCTCAGAGACTTAAAGTATTTGAGAAAATATTTTCTTGGACGATTTTAAAGAGAAGTACTATTTTATTTTGTGTCGTAGAAGTATTTGGAAATATTTTAGAAATATTGTTATTTTGAGATTTGTCTTGGGAACATTTTAGTTGAACGTTGGAAAGAAAAATCTCTAAGAGAGAGAATTCTCTAGAGTTACTTTTGTCAAGTTTATGGTCATTGGGTGTTTTGAAGGATTTTGACACGAAAGTTATTTTGGAAATATTTGATTTAAGTTTTCGAAAATATCAAAGTTGATCGTATTTCCAAGCGTGTTGATTTTCAACTAGAATTGGTAGAAAGTTTTAGATCTGACGCTTACCTAAGTTATTACATCTATTAGGATATTTAGCTCGAAGAGTTAGAGTCATTCCTGTTGTATACGCTTACCAAGTTGCAGAGCAATACATTGTAAGGATGCTGAACTCAAGTAAGAGCACTCTCGAAACACCACAGTTACTAAAATATCTAGATGATTTATGTGTTATTGTGTGTATTTGTGAATATGATATGTTAAGTGAATGTGTTTTCCCCGTGTGAGATTTGTATGCCATCAATGTGATTATGATATGTTGATATGCATTGCTTTCATCTGATTTATGAATAAATATATGAAATGCTTGTTCATTTGTGAAATGTTGTTTCATATGAGTTGAAAGAAAATATGTTAATTGTCGGTTGAGACATGTTAAAAATATATGAACTGTCAGTTGAGACATGTCATTATTATTACATATGTTGAATGATATGTAAGAGTTGCATTTGAACATATTGGTCGGACAAAATATGCCCATGCATTTAATAGTGCACGTTAGACAGTTAAGATGTGCGAGGTGTGGACTGCCGTGAAGGAACTCACGTTAAATGTATTAGCTTTAATGAGTCTTGTTTACTCGACCACCGTGAGGGGTTTATCTCAGATGTGTCAGAATGAGGACCACATGATTGATCGACCATTATGGGGGGTCGACTTTAGATGTGTCAGTGAGAGTCATGAATTTCTTATTAGGTCTTCATGTGCATGTGATAGGTCAGTGGAGGTTGTATCACATATGTAGAGTCTACATTGCTAGGATAATTATGCAGTGTGATATCATGTATGTGGAATGTTTATCTTAATGTCATTTACCATGCATGTATGCTAGGAATGTTTTATTTTTGTAATTATGTTGGTTTTTATATCGTGACCCTTTATTTTTATTACCATGTATGTAATTGCTTCAATATTTAGTTAGCCAGTCCTTTTGAATACAATTACTTTATTTGGTTTTATTCGATTATAACTTGTTCTTGATGATTTTTATGTGTTTACGGATGTCTATAAAATGTTTCAATCATGCTGACCATTGATCCTGGGTGTGGGATTTGCACTAGTCATTAATCGCTCGATTTGTAATAATTATCCCTTTTGGTTTTATTCAATTGTAATTTGTTCTTAATATTTGTATGCGTTTACGAATGTCCATGGCATGAATTAATCTCGCTAACCACTAACCCTGGCTGTAGGATTTGCACTAGTTAGTAATTGGTCAAAGTGCAACCGTTAAGAATAACCTATCACAAGCTAATGACAATAGGTTGACGCTCAATGATACCTTTTAAAGGTTACTAGCATACTTAAGGAATTTAGGTGTTGTAACTAGATAAGTGTGATAACCCACTAATTATGAGACTATCTATATTGTTCAAATGTCTAAAAACCAATTAAGGGATTATAGGAGAAAGACCAATTACCAAAAAATGAAAGATATGAAAATCAAGCATGAGCTAATCAATTTTTCTCTTTATTTGCATCAACAAAATCATTGACTAATGCAAAACTCCCTTTACTTAATTCTAATCTTGTAGTCTTTACATAGAAATTTCACAATCCATATAAAGACAAATTTATTATAAATATTATAACCTATTGGGTGACGACACATTTAACATACTTGTTAAATATTTCATCAGTATGCATAGTAACATAAAATTTTAAAGTACATGATAATATTTATTCACTTGTGAGATGTTGGACTAGAAAAATGATAATTACATAAAAAAATAATAAATGATAAATGTTTCACCTAAAAAAAATCACAATTGATTACTTCATATAATCATAATCATACTATCTTTATTTAATAATGATGATTTTGCATAATCATCTTTGTTTATTCATTACAACTCATTTATAACCTTGTACTGACCCTTTTATTTTCCTTACATATCTTTTAAAGCAACCTTTTCCCCTACATATGCTTATGTGCATTTCAATGAAATTAAAGGTCAGAGAAAGAAATTTGAATTGTGCAAGAAAGTATGAAAGTGTCAGCACGTTACAATAAAATTATAAGTTTATAAGTAACAAAATTATTTGTCAACTTACATGTTAAACTATTCAACGCAATAGCAAGCATACACAATACACTTCGCATGTTCATGTGGAGCACACTCATTTGGACATTCAGTGTCATCCTTGCAGTTGTTATAAATTAAGAATCTATGACCAAAGCTTTCAATTACAAAAAGTGCATAAATAAATAGAATGATAACATACACAAACTTGAGAGTTGTAGCCATGTTTTTCTCATTTGTATGCAATCAATGGAAAATTGTTTGATCATTTTATAATGTAAACGAATTAATTATTTGTTTATGTCAATCAAAATACTTTTTAAGTTTATAATATTAAATCTTGTCAGAAAAAAATTATAATATTAAATGTCTCTTAATTATATCCATGCTTCATATTGTCCTTTGCTCACTCAACTGATCACTTGACTCTTTTTTAATTTTAAAATATACTTATCTCAAAATTTTATCAAAGATCTTGCAGTAAAATAATTTTGGTCATTAAAATTCAATTTTTATCCACATTGTCATTATTTCCCCCCTCTTTCTTAACCTTTCATGGTAGACAAGGCTAAAACCCTAAAAAAGCTTAATAGTTTTGCAGAATGAAGTTGTTTGTTGTAGTGACAATAATTCAAAATGAGGCGATTTATTAGCATATATTAAAAATAGAAATTACATTATTTATTCCATATTATCATTCGTATAAATTCTTCTTTTGATATTCATTAGCATTTTCCATACAACATGATATTGAGTGTCATGAAAAATTGTATATCTATATGAGTTGTGAATGATATATATTGAACATAGGAGTACCATATGACTAAACACGACATGAACGTTATTTAATTCCAACAAAATAAATAGGGGGGGATTCAAAGAGTACTAACTGCTGCTTACTTTTCTGTAACCAAAACATGTACCTTGCTCTATTGCAAACAGATGAAAATTGCAATCTCTAACCCTTAACTCTTTTTATTTTATATCGTCAACTTAAAACAAGTAACACAAATTGTTTGGACGAAACACAATACATGTGGATACGATACTCTACTTATCACTTTATTACTTGGTTAACAATTTGGTACACTTACCTAATCTGACCATCAAGTTTTTGGCCGTTGCCGAGGATTGTTGATATTTTTGACTAAGCGATTCAAATTACCTATTTCTATCATTTATTTTTCAATCGTTTACTTTTCCGCATTTTATTTTTCTGTTTTCAAAAATAAAACAAAAATCAGGGAATTTAAAAATACAAAAAATATTTAGTCCTAGTTGAGTCATTGTTTTTAGAGTTTAGTTTATCATATAGTTTATTTCTACTAACATGGTTTATTTTTCTGTTTGCATTTAATTTATTTTTATCTATCTTAGTACTAACCATTTTCTTTTTCTTTTCTTTTTCATTTAGGAACTAACCCATTTTATTTTCTTTTTTATTTTTAGAATCATAGTTTTGGTTATAATTAGTTGCATTGCAGTTTAGAGAGTCATAGTAAAAATAACGGTTGTTATAACGCCTACATTAGATCAAGTCTAGTTTAAATTAGGTTATATAATATTAAGAGTCACTCCATTTAATTTTGCATTTAGGATTATGATTAACATTCTAATAATAATAGTCATGGATTCATAAGTAGTGTAAGGTCTTATTAGTAGTAGTAATAGGTAATAATAACTATTTTAGATCGAGTTTGCATAACATTTAGATATTAGGAGTAAATCGAGTATAGAAACCTAGGAAATTAATCTTAGGATTAAAAGACTTCATATCAGTAACTAAAATCTAGTCAATAAACAATTATCATAATCTTTGGCTAAAATACGAACTTGTTGTTTTATTGGATCAGAAAAACAACTGTTGTTAAAGATGTCAATGGAGAACAGTTCATCTCATATAGAACAATATCCTTGGGGTCTTGACCAAGTCGGAACACCAGAATATCATCGTGGACCAAAGGAGAACGACCATGAAGAATAGCCAAGTTGTCATTGCATCAATTGTCTATATGCATATGGATTACCAGACTACCCAAAAGAATTGGAGGCAACAATGAATCAACGCTACGCAACAAATAACACTCAATGTTGAATCGGGAAGACTTTGGCCATGAACAGAGACGAAGTCGAGGAAGACCCAAATGAAGACGAAGGTACTGAAGCTTTCACAACATAAGGTACTAAAGCCTTCGAAGTTAAGGATACTTAAGCCTCTGAAGACGAAGGTACCAATGCTTTCCTTATAAAAGTAAATTCCACAGCACGAGCAGATCAACGTCAAGGGGAAAGTTTTGAGAAATTCTTGCAAAAATTGATGAGATTGAAGGTGGAAATGCATACAAAAGAAATGTTGGAGCAGAATCTTTGTTGCATGCAAATGTTACAAGACCTTGTGAAACTTAAAAAGCAGCCAATAACATCAGAATGGATATCTTTAGCCAGAGATTACCATGCCAACACTGAAGTAGAGACTCACATCAAAATCAAGGATCCTAGAAGTTTCAATATTCCAATATCTATCAATGGTGTATTTCTTGGGGACGCTTTATGTGATTTGGGGGCCAGCATTGACATGATGTCAATGGAAACATTCAAAAAGATCAAAGGACTAAGGATGATGCCAGCTGAGAAGCTTTTGGGAGTAGTTGATAGAACATTACATTAACCAGAAGGAGTGATATTTATTGTGCAAGTCGAGGTGGAGAATTTTAAATTCTTGGTGGACATAGTAGTGATGGACATGGCCAAGTGTCCAGTGACCTTAAGCAGATCTTTTCTAGCTACTTCAAAAGCTTGGATTAACTTGGAGTATAATGAGATTGTGCTTAGGTCAAAAGGTGAATACTTGATACATCATATCTCACAGGAAAACATGAGGCAGGGTACTGAATTCCATGCAGTGGAAGTAATCAAACCGCTTGAATCTCTTGAAGTCAAAGAACCGACAAAGGAAAAACCACCATAGGAAGAAAAAGGAGTCAACATGAACATAGAAGGAAAAGTGGAAAGAGCTACCGGGGGCTCCTGAAAGGATGAAGAAGAAGAAGAATAAATGCCATACTTTTGTTTTAAATATGTTATTTTAATTTTAGCATCTATTTCGATTCAATTTCATTTTAATATTCAAGTTATCTGTCGAAATAACATTTGTGCCATTTCTCTTTGCAAATGAAATGACTGTGGCATCTTAAAAGCAAAATTTAATAATTTTATAAACATGAAGTAAAATCCATGGTGACGTTTCAAAACTGTTTTCCATATTTATTCATTAACTCAACACGTTTTCAGAAAATAAAAGGCCACCAAATTATTTTTAGTAACTAATGAGACACTTCAATCAACCTTGGAAAAAACATCAATAAATTTAGGCCTTTACAAACTACCCAACTATCTTTCGATCTAGTCACGTGGCTTAATCTGAGAGGATAAAATTTTAAAGCCTAATTAAACTTCCTCTTTCTCACCATTACAAAAGTAGAACTTCCTCTCCAGTTTCAGTATCTGAAAACTTTCAAATTCTTTGCCATTTTCATAGACTATGACTTCTTTTCCAAATACCTGCATTTTCATAAGTAATGAAGAATTTTCAAAGTTAAAGGTTAGAGATCCTCTTACAACATTAAGACTTATCATAGAAAGCAACACTCCTTCCTCCTTTCTTTCACCTGGAATCCCCAAGGATCTCAACCCTCATTACTTTGAGAGTGCTCAAGAAGGTCTCCTTTAACAATTACCAGAAAAAATCTTAAATGTTGATCTGTTTCAGGTGCTTCAACAAAACCCTGATATTGGCCAATTTAGCCCAAACCCTTATCAATTCTCAGGAGTCCACTTCCAATGCATCTCGCATTGCTTTCCTAGTTAAATTTACTCCTCTTTTTAAACAAATTATCAAAATCTTTTCTAACAAACATGAAATTGATAAGAGAATAATTGCTCGCAACAATTTTCAACAACAACAACTTGAGAAGTATAATTCTGCTAAAAATGAAGCATTGTCTTTTGATAATAAGACCAAAGAAGCAATTGAACTGGTGCAGTTGAAAGATTTAAAGGCTATTGAACACTATGAAGTATTTGTTCAGCTTGAAAAGGATTTAGCTTTCTTGAAACAAGACAAGGAGTTCATATAGGTAAAGTGGGAAATTTGAGAGTCTACCTATGAAAGGTTGAATAGCAACCTTCGACTCTAAGCCTACTTATCATTTCGACTAGGTTTGTTCTTTAGGCTTTATTGTAATGTTTGACATTAATTTTGGTTTAATTAAAAATGTTAAGTTTTAATTCCTGTCGAAATTACTCTTGTGCTATTCTAACTTCCTGCAAAATCGGCTTATACTTCTTCAAATACTTGCCATTTATTTTGAATATTCTATTGTCGGAAGCTAACTCTTTTATCTCATAAGCACCAATTGAAAATACTTGTAAAATTTTAAATGGTCCCTCCCAGTTTGGTGACCATTTGCCTAAAACTCTATCTTTCTTATCAATAAGCAAGAGTACTTTCCAAACAAAATATCCAATATTAAAAGATTTCGACTTAACCCTTTTATTGCAAGCTTTTGCAACACACTCTTTATGTATTAAAAGAACTTCTAAATCCATCAACATTTCTTTATCTACATCAACCGTTTCATCCAACATCATATTCCAATATTGATCTATTGGAATTTCCATTTGTCTTTGTACTCTTGTTGATTGCAAATAAATCTCTACTGGTAATACTGCATCATGGCCAAAGGTTAGTCGAAATGGCGTAGAGTTTGTTGACTCTTTTGGAGATATTCGAATAGCCCAAAGGATTTGATTTAAAGTTTTATGCCAATTTTTTGTTCTATGACCCATATGTTTTTTAATCAAATTAATGATTTTTTTATTGGCTGATTCAACGTAACAATTTGCTTGAGCATAATATGGTGTCAACTGTCAAAGTAAGTAACTTAGAACATGTTTGAGTGGAAAAATCAACCATCTTCCGTTCAGTAAAAACTAAACCTTGATCTATGTTGATAGTTTCAGGAATCCTAAATCTATGAAGAATATGATTCTGGATAAAACTAATCACAACCTTTTGATCAACATTAGGTAGAGGAATGGCTTCAATCCATTTAGTAAAATAATCTACTCAACTAAAATAAAACGATGGCCTCTAGATGAAGAAGGATGTATTTCACCAATTATGTCTAAAACCCAACCTCTAAAAGGCGAAGGTTTCACTATGGAATGTAATTCACTTGCAAGACCATGTTGAATTCCTGCATGTTTCTGACACTCTTGGAACCCTTTTGCAAACTCAATACAATCCTTCAACATAGATGGACAATACACCCCCTATCGAAACAATAGCCATTTCATTTTATGACCTGCTTAATGAGAACGACAAGACCCACTATGCACACCAGAAACAACTAGGTAAGCCTCATTTTCATTAAGACATTTGAGAAAAACTCCTTCAGAAGTCTTTTTAAATAACTCATTTCCAATGATCACATAACTTAAGACTATACTTAGTCTTTCGACTAACTATGCCTCATGGGTTCTCAAGATAATCAACAATTGGCTTTTCACCAATCATTATTTGATAAATTGTCAATGGAAAATATTTAAAAAATTTCTAGACAAGAGTATTTAAGATAAGAGTATGAATTATTAGAATATGATTCTTCTTCTTCCCCCACCAGTTTTGGCATCGACAATTCTGTCGAAGGATAATCAATATGAATCAACTTATCTTTGATCTCAATCAATTCTTTCAACTTTTCCTTAGAAACTTTGTATCCTGAGGCAACTTGTGCCAAATCATTTGCTACTTGATTTTCAATTCGAGGCACATGTTGAATATTGACAAAATCAAAGTTTGATAACGAAGAATTGCTAGATACAAAATACCTGATCAAATTTTCACTTATGCATTTGTACTCCTTTGTTAATTGCTTCACTACCAATTCTGAATCAACTTTAATTTTGACATTTTTTGCCCCCAATCCTAGCAAAATTTCTAATCCCAATATTAAGGCTTCATATTCAGCCTCATTGTTGGAGCAAGAACCATTTATTTTATATTTAAACTTTGTTGGTATATTCCATGGAGAAATCATGAAAATACCAACTCCAGTACCATTTTGGAGTACCATTTTTATGGCTAGAACCATCAAAATATAATGTCCACGGTTGATTTTCCACATAACTTTGAGTTGCTTCGACCAAAGAATGATCAACTATGAAATCAGCAACAATCTGACCTTTGACAGCTTTCAAAGGTTGATAAGTTAATGAATACTCAGATAAAGCCAAAACCCATTTTCCAATTCTACTATGTAAAATTGGTTTTGACAACATATGTTTAATAACATCAAAATGCGAATAAACATAAACAACCATAGGCTTTATATATTGCTTAAGTTTGGAACATGAATAAAAGTACAAACAGAGACACGATTTTTCAACAGGACTATACATAGTTTCATCATCATTTAAAACCCTAATGAGGTAATATATGGCTCTTTTGGCACCATTTTCATCTTCTTGAGCTAACATACTTCATATGGTTGAATCGGATGCTGAAATATACAATTTCATACTTTTATTCCTAATTGGAGGTAATATACAATTTCATACTAAAACAAAGGATTAAAAAATGTACCAATTTGTTGTATTAACATACTAACCATATCATGATTGCTCTCATCCATTTGTTGCCTGAGAGAAATCATGGATTTTGTTGATAAGGCTGGTGGAGCATTTCGACCAGGAACACTATAACTTGAAGCGATGTGGGCATTATATGGTGTGAATGAAATTGCATTGTCTGCAATGAATGCATTATTATGCAGACTAGCCATCATAGAAGTTGGCATACCATAAGGTTGTTCCATTGTGGTCATAGGAATAGTGAAATTTTGCATGGTTATAACCCTATAATCTAATCTAGCCCTAATCTGATGATGAGGAGACATAGGAATAGTAGTAGACACATGAATACTGGTGGTGAATGGTGGCACAAAAGCCCCCATTTCTGGTTGTGTCATTGCAGCAGCAGTTGTCGAAACAGTTGCAGGAGCAGTTACTCCCATTTCTGTCGAAACTGGCATTGTCAAGGTTGCCCCATGGCAGTTGACACATTGACACCCACTGTAGGGGTTAGATGCGTGTGTGGATTGTGCTTGTGAAGAAGACTGTGATGATACAGAAGTGCCACTATTGGTGGGTTGAGCCATTTCTTTCAAGGCTTTACCACTTCTTATATGCATGCACAGACAAAATACTTTACCAGAAAAAGTTTACCAAAGGCTGTTACAATTTTTTCAAGAAATACTTTCACAAGAACACTTGGAAAAAATATGAAAATCATGGAAATTTCTTCCTAAAAAGTGCACAAACAGGGTCCCACCGGGCGTGCCAATTTGTTTGCTAGTGTTTTTGGTAAACAATAGGACTAGTTTTAAAATATTGCTTGCAGGATCGAACTAGAAATCCTAGGGCATGTTGTGCAATCTTTTTCCTGAAAATGGTTGAATGTTCACCATATTCATAGTTTGTTTTATGAACAAGATGAAGAAAATTTTTTTTTATGAAGATTTTTGACAGAAATCAGTGAAGAAACTGCAATTAAAAGACTTAAAAGTTTAAATGCAGAAACTTTGAATTGCATTGCATTAAATTAAATGTGGTCCGACAAACAGATTACATACATTTTGTGACTCTTTTCTCTAAACGCTGGTACTTTGAGTGCTAAAATTCTATAAGTGATTCGTGACCCGTTTTTCTTATGAAAAACTACTATATATACATAGAGAAAATAACTTCAACGACCTAAACTACTAAAAACGAAATGTCTTCGACGAGAACTGCATGCTCTCCACATGTCTGGACTTTCAAACTTGTTCCTTCAATACTTAAATTCTGTCGAACCATCATCTTTTGTCAAAAGCCTTCCAAAATTCTGTCGAACTCATCAACTTCAAACATAGATTTCTGCGGCTTTAAACTTCCTTCTTTCTATCGAAAAGCACAAGATAAAATACAGGCAACACGTGGTTATATGTAGTAACTTTTTTTCAACTGAGGTTTAATCTCCATGAGACTATCATTAGCAATTTTTAACTTAATCTTCGTCTCCTCGAATTCTTTATCATGTTTGGCTTCCCTAAAAACCACTGAGATAAATTCTTATGTGATAACCCTGCCTAACAGCCGGGAGTGAAGCTAATAAGTAACCATCAACTTGCTCACCCTAGCCAGACCCATTTTATTAACTTTGTCCAAATCTTCAAAGTTGAAATTGGCCATTCATAAACTTCATGGCGTTGTTTCATCCCACGACAAGGTAGCAACATAAACTTTGACTTTCTCAGATGACATAGAGTTCTTAGTTGTAGCACCAACATTGTTCTGCTTCATAAGACCCTTGCCCTTCTTAGATTTTCGAGATTTCTTCTTTTTCGTGATTGCCATATCCTTGTCTTGAAGCGCTTTTTCCAATTTTGTTTTCTTCAAAACTAGAAGATGTTGGAGATGAGATCAAGTGAGAAGCCTCCATAGGCAAATAGGTAATTCCTTGTTACAGCCCTTCCATTTTTTCTCTAAGTGATAGATTCCTTTAGCATCAGAACTCATAGCAGGATCTTTATTTGGCTTCCCGACAACCTTTAGTCCCCGTGCCTTGGTGATATACGCCTTCCACTCATTATCACATGATTTTCTCACTGATAAGTTTCTAATTTATGTATTTTTCACATACTTTATCAAACACTTTGTAGGGTTTAATTTTGAAAGAACACGAAGAACTAAATGCTGAGAAATCGGCTTAGTGCCACTTTTTTTGGTGAAACTAATGCAACACACCCTTTTTAAGTCGGGTAAAAAAGTCGTGATAACTCGGTTTTGCATCCGTCTTAATAGTAGGTGACATAAGAAGTTTTGAGTTGTTAAGTCGGAATTGAGCCGACTTAAGAAAATAACTTCTTAAGTCTAATAATTAGTTAACCCGACTTAAAAGGTATCAAATAAAATAAATCAAAACTACTAGTTGTACTATGAACCTCATATTCCAGCAATTAAATAACAAAATTTTAGCAAAATCTTTTATATAGGACTTTAGCACTATTAACCTCAAAAATCAAATTACAAAGCCAAATTAATGCGACTAAGCAAAAAGTCATGTGAAAGGCACCCAACAATCATCATGACAAGACAAACCATACCACTAGCAAGAAAATTGAATAAATTTTACCAAAAGAATATAGTATTAGGATATATGATATGAATCCAAAAGTGTACTAGGTCATTTTTTTTTACAAGAGCCCTTTGACAAAGGAGCGCATTCAATTCAACAAGAGGAGACAAGGCAATGTTTTTGTCTCATCATCATAAAGGTAATCGAGAAATACAATTGTGTTGAGACTTAAAATTGGATTATGTAAAAACATTTATTTCAAAATCCTTTTCCAAAATGACGATTAGAAATATCTCACATTTTATAAACGATTCTGTCATAACAAAATTACTCATAACCCGAATACTTTAACATTAAAACAAAAGTACGTATATCACTCTTAGTTAAAATATTTCCACAGAAAAATAGAATTCCTTACTTCTAAGAGGTGGATCATGCCCTTTCGGATGTGGTGCTTTAAATGTCTTGTGGTTTACCATGTTCAAAATGAATGGAGTTGACATTTTGTTTTTGTTACAAGGCTAATGAATTAAAAAGTGGGTCTTGCACTTTCTTGCTTTAAATAATGTCATGTGGTTGGTTTACCACGTTTAAAATGAACGGAGATGACAATTTTGTTTTTGTTACAAGGCTAAGGAAAAAAATAGTTCAAAAAAAGAAAAAAAATGTAATCTACATAATCAAGTTCTCGTAAAGTCAACTGCTAAAAGGTTTTAGAAGTCCGACAGAAGAGAGGTGTAAATCATGAGATCTGATGTGGATGATGTAGGAATAATGTCAATCAAGAGCAATTATTTCTTCAATTAAAACGTTAATCGGTTGGATTAAGTTGAATATTCAATTACCTTAAAGTTAATGGTATAGAACGTACCAATCAAAGGTAGCCAATTCCCTTGTTTAATTGACATTAGTATTATAATAATGCTATTTATTGTTAAGATTTGGCTGCAACGGGAATTAACATATTGGATTATAATATGAGTGTCGATATCCAGCAAAAGGGAGAGATTAGAAATTATTACTCTCCTTTTTTTGTTTTTAGGGAAGTTATTACTCTCTTTTGTTCTTCGATAATTTTGGATTATTGTTTGTGAAGCTCCAACATATCCTGACCTAAAATTGTTAATACTATTGAGTTAAGAGGAAGTAAAAGTTTTAGAGAAAAAAAAACTTTAGCATAGATTTTATTACACACTCTTTTAATGGAAGTAGAATATGTTAATAAAATATATGAAATATATTCTTAAGATAATTCCATAGTCTATGAGAAAATTGTGGTGAACTGCAATTCATGATAAATTTGGTTTGAAATGGGTGGATTTGCCTTAAGGTAGTAATCAAATAGATAGTAAGTGAAACTTTAGAAGACAGTCTCTCAATTTTAGTGTGAGATAATTAATTATGTTATATATTTTATGAGTTATATTTAACGTGACATTACATGCATGTGGTATAAAGAATGAATTGGGTCGTCTCATAAGTCCTCGGCTCATAGCTCAACTGACAAATATACCGAAATTATTAGACCAAACATCATGATCGGGGTTCAAGGTTGACTTTGCCATCTCGTCTATCTACCAAAAAAAAGAAGAGTGGATTGGGTATATAATCTCATAATTTTAATGGTGATTATTTGAATGGGCAATTATAGTTTCTAAAATATCGAAAGAGCATTTTGGATATTACATTTTGATGATTGTCTATCTTAGAAGGATTTTATATTATAAATTGGTTCTCCAATAACGATGAGGTAAGATCCATTAGGACACATTTATTTATTCATGATGATATGATATCTCTTTGAAATAAATAAAGTAAAATACGCATAGTCAAATTTACTAATGGAATCAAAATTTTCAGCTTTTGACTTTGCAGATCAAGAAGTATAATTGTTGAAAGACTCAGTGTGACTGAGATACCTTCATGGATGAGATTCATGCCTTCTAAATTTATTGTGATCACAAGCTACAAGCTATGTCACTAATAATAGTGCTTATAAGAGACGACACAAATCCATTTGCGAAAGAAACTGAAAAATTGTGTTATGTCACTATATGAGAAGTGAGAAAAGAGAAATAAATAAAAAATAATAATAATTAAGATCCTTTTGTGAAAGGATTAACACAGAAAGTTGTACTGGATACGTCATTGGGGATGAGCTTAAAGCCTTGAGTGGAGGAAGAATATGGGGGATACCCGATTTGTGGTCAAACTCAACCATATGAATACTCCTATATGCACTATATTTCTCATCCCTATGACGTGTGGGTAGTACTTAATGTGAAGATAAGCTTTTAGCTCTTAATAGATGTCAACTTCGATGAAAGACTTGAGAAATCTTTCTAGAGCACTTATGACCAACTCAAGGTGATAAAAGTCTTAATTATGATGGAAATAATTATCGTGGAGTTATCACAATTTAAATGGTAAAAATGTGTGTTGTGGAGGTCTTATCTAAAATCTATAAAGTTCAAGAATAATTCACTTTATAGACATTAACACTTAAGCATGATACACTATTTTCTTGCCGAGAATTTGTCTCTCACTCTTAAACCATACTTTATTGGAATTCCAGCTCCTTTTCCTTGCTTGTCATTAATGGGAGATTGTAGGAATAATGTCAATCAAAGGCAATTATTTCTTCAATTGAAATGTTAACCGATTGGATTAATTTGTACATTCAATTACCTTAAAGTTAATGGAGGGATGGCAATGAGTAGTACCCTTCTCCATACCCAAATTTGTAAAAATGCCCGTATATGAGCTCGTACCGTTAATGGTATAGAATGTAACAACCAAAGGTGGTCAATACCCTTGTTTAATTGACATTAATATTATAATAATGCTATTTATTGTTAAAATTTGGCTGCAACGGGAATTAACATATTGGATTATACTCTTTCCGCTCCAAAATGTAAGAAAAAAACTCAGTCCCAAAATGTAAATAAAAAAGACAAACTTTTATCCTATTTAATCTTGTTTATTTAAAAAAACTATCTTTTCCAATTTTTGCTGTGTTTATTCTGTTATTTTTGCTTTGTACAGGCGACTATTGTAAATATTGTCTTTGACTCTGATATCCTTTCCTTAGTACGTCTTGTGCTAGGAAGGACTCTTTTGAGGTGGTAATATAATTCATTTTAACTTCTTTAAAAACAAAATAGCCAATGAAAATTTTGTTTACATCTTCCTATAAAACTTGTTTAAAAAAAAACCAAAAAACTATACTCCTGTCTTAGTTTTTTTAATAAGTGTGATTAGATATTTTTTGCTTACAATTTGGGACGGAGGGAGTATATGAGTGTCGATATCGAGCAAAAAGAGAGATAAGAAATTACTATTCTCCTTTGTTCTGAGCATTGTTTGTGAAGCTCTAACATGATCTGGCCTCGAGTGCACGGATCCAGACATGCAGTTATGTCAATTTTAGGAAGCAAAACTTAATATTTGGTTGCACCGGAGGTCCATCAGAAATTTGCTTTTACGGCAGTGGTTTTTGCCACGGGACAACAACTATCTTCAAATTTTTCCTTACTATCCAAAATCTTATTCTATTTTCTATTAATATTTTCGAACAGATGAAAGGATATTTAATTGCACATACAAAACACAACTCAAAAAAAGAATGTGATTGAGGACAACTTGAATAATTGTATACTATTTCGTTCCTGACAGAATTGGTCGAGGACAATTTGAATTACTGTGAACTATTTCGTTTCCTCCCCAAATGCACAATTCCCCTCCTGTTCCTCTTCGTTCCATCCTAATCCTAATAATTTACATTCTATTTATTTCGTTTGCTAAGCTAGGTTTAGATTTGTATCTCCTTTTGACCTAGTCCCCCCCACCTCTTTGTATTTTCTTTTTGTTTTATATAGTATTTGGCAGGCTATAAATAGCACCTATCTATTCCTCTTTTTGCTTAAAGAAAACGTGATTAATGTGCATTCAGCGAGTGGGTGTTAGAGAGAGTATTCAGAAGTGAGTGCTACTATTATTCCTCTTAACTAATGTATACGATCTTATAGTTTTTAAAAGAATTAAAAAAGTTTTGTAAAAAAAAAAAAAGAATTAAAAAATTAATTGTTTTCACTAAAATATATCTCATGGAAATTTGTTTTCATAAATATTGAGAGAATTATTTAAAAATAAAATTTAAATTAAATAGAGAATAGTTTTGGAATGATGGAATTGAAATAAATAAATTAATTCAAGGCTATCCTTATTTATTAATTTTGTTAAGTCTGCAAGAAGTTAACCTAATTTTTTCCCTCCATTAATCCCTTACTAGACCATTGACCCGTGCTGACGCCCGGGTCATATAAGAGAACAAATACATCGGAAATAAGAAAGTAAAAACTTTACTTGAATCGAAAAAATAGTATGATTCAGTTCATAAAATTAATTGCCGCAAACGTTTTTAATGAACAATATTAAACAATTTCCATGACATCAACCTTGTTACGGTAACATGACATATAAATTTGATGGCATAATTTATTGACGAAAAGAAAATCCAACGTCTGTTGAAATAGAAAAAGTAACGATATGAAATAAAAACAATACTACAAAACAAAGTGCTACACGTCACGGAAAACTTCTCTGTAGACCACATTAGATGTCACATCAGTATCTTGACCGTCTTCATCATTGATCAGTATCTTTAAACCATCCCTTGAAGTAACCCTCAATATTGCAACGTACAATTGTCCATGTGAAAAAACAGGAGACGGTAGATAGACACCAACATTTTTTAAAGACTGACCCTGACCCTTGTTAATAGTCATTGCAAATGAGACAGACAACAGAAACGGCCAAAAGGATGCCTTTTTCTTTTTCTTTTTGACCAAAGGATGCATTTTTCTAATTGTTTCTTGTCAAGACTACTTGAACGACACTAAGTTGCAGAGTACACAAAAATCATGTTTAAAACAACCAATGCTACAACAACTTTCTAAATAGCAGTTTTAACATTGTGAAGAAAAAAAAATAGCAGTGCAATAAAAGCAAGACAGCAAACAGCAAATGTGCTAAGCAAATTACTCTCGAGAAATTACTAAGTTATGGAAACAGCAAACAACACTATTGTAAATGTGCTGTTTCGAAAGTTGTTGAATAGTTTTTTCAAACAGCACTACGAAGTTTTTTC